>ULWZ01049798.1_pt1 | contig 20447 bp, 17 predicted proteins | sample 1960811 | NCBI WGS metagenome assembly ULWZ01 (sample SAMEA4835825, study PRJEB28245) | human gut metagenome | biome: gut microbiome; material: fecal sample | place: Denmark | collected 2008 | reverse complement strand
TGATACGGCATTTTCAAAAATATCAATGCTACGGAATGGAATTATCTTAGCAATCTGCTTTTCATACATTCCGGATGCGTGGAGCAGATTGATATAATCCATAGCCTTTTCCCTGCCTTCATCAGTAAGTGAGGAGAAAGGATCAGTAGGATTTACTCCAAAATATACAGTAATATGGATGATCTGATTGATGTCTGTGTGAAGCATATGGTAACTGAGAATTTTTCAGAAGAGCAGGCGCGTTCTTATATGCGGGAACTGCTTCCGAAACTGGATTATTGGAAGCGATATGATGAGCTTAGCGACAATGGGCAGTTTGAAGAATTTAAGCGGCAGTTAATCTGGGAAATCAATGATCTTCATATAGAAGGAATGCCTAAGGTAGAGAAATTAAATGCACTGGTTGGAAAATACGTCAATCTGGAATATGTGCTTCCCAATGGTGAGAAGGTGAAATTTCTGGATGACAGGAAGACACATATCTGGGAAATCAGCTGGAATCCGAATTCGGCGGTGAAAGATGCTTTGGAGTTCTTGCGGATATGGATTTTATTATGATTTGTACATATGAAGATCAGGGAACGAACCCGGAACTGCTTCTGTACAAAAAGAGATAGAAGCAATTATACTATACGAAGGAGTTTAAGGATTAGGGATGAGGGATAAAAAGACAAGGGTAAAAACAATATCTGCATTTGGCATTGTACTGCTTTTGGTGGTGGCAGGCTTGATTCTGGATCATTTCGACCAGACCACAGATGTATTTCCGAATGAAAACACTGTGATAAGTTTATACGGAGAAGCACATGGTTTTAAGAGGTATTATGATATTGAGTTCGAGGCATGGAGTAAATACTACGATGAAGGATATCGCAATCTTTTTGTGGAACTGCCATATTACAGTGCGGAGTTCTTAAATGAGTGGATGAAAGCGGATTCGGATGAACTGATCGATTTGTTCTTTGAAGAGATCCAGGGAACCCAGTCGGGGAATGAATCCTACTATGAGTTTTTTCATGAGATCAAGGAACGTTGTCCGGAGACCATATTCTATGGTACCGATGTAGGGCATCAGTATGATACCACAGGGGCAAGGTATCTGGAATATTTAGAGGAAAACGGACTTGATGACTCCGAACAATATAGGATTGCAAAGGAATGTATCAGGCAGGGAATAGAGTTTTGTAATAATGATACGGAACAGAATGGGATGACAGAACTGCGAGAGTCTTATATGGTGTCGAATTTTATAGATGCATACACACGATGCGGTGGCGGCAGGATCATGGGGATTTATGGAAGTTACCATACGAATTTATACAATCCTGACCTGATGGCAGGGAAGCTCAGGGCACAATATGGAGATATCATAAGCAGTGTGAAATTAAGTACGCTTGCTTTTATGCGGATTGGACGGCCATATGACCTTGGCTTTTGTGCTACAGGTTTTTTATTTCTTCTGATGCTGTTTGTCCCGAATATCATCTGGGCACGCAAGGCAAAGCCGGATGGTTATGATGAGAGTGCCAGAAAAGAGAATAAGTTATTATTGATTCTTGAGCGTGTTGGTGAGGTTCTGGTGAGCACATCTCTGGTGATCTTTACGGCAATTAATCCGAAGGTAATGTTCCTGGAAGGCCTTCATTTTGAATGGAAACTTATAATCTGGATGACGGCATTTGTGCTGATGGTGTTGTATGAATGCTACTGGATCAAATATTTCAGAAGTTCGAAAACGCTGAAGGATTTTTATATGTCCTTTGCAGGATTTCCTGTAGCCGGAGCAACGCTTCCGGTGATTGCGTGTCTGTTACTGGGCATTTATTCCGGAAATGTGATTGTGATCGGGGCAGCGGTTATTCTTGGAATCGGACATATTGGGATTCATGTCATGCACAGGAAAGAAATTGCTTAAAAGCGAAATGGGCCTTGACAGTAGCTAATAGAAAATGATTGTTATGGATAAAATTATGTGGTACACTGATTTATATTTCTTATATTTGCTGAAAACTAAAAGTTATCAGGGGGGCACTTTGAGACGAAAGGAGCATTCATGGAAGCGATAAAAGATGTAAATGATTTTAAACGTTTCTTAGAATTGAATAGAAATAAGTTATATTCAAATGCTGAGGATGCAGATGATATAACATTAGATGATGAGTGGATGCAGGAAAATCAGTGGGATGAGATCTATAAGCAAGGGGAGAAAAAGAATGGGGAAATATAATCTAGGTGAAGTATGGTGGACACAGTTTCCATTTGAGGAGATAGAAGAATCAAAACGTAGACCTGCTGTTGTTATTGATGAAAATACCATTGCTGTTCTTACTATGATGGTTACAAGTAAAGACAAGAAAAATCCATACAGTATTAAGATAGATGCTTGGCAAGAAGCTGGATTAAAAAGAGAATCATGGGTTAGGATTGACAGAGTTGTACGGATGGATGAATGGAGAATGGAAAAGAAAATCGGTAACTTATCTGAAAGTGATTTGTTAAAAATAACCCAGTTATTTGCTGAATATTTGTCAGAGACGTATCATGAGTTTTCTTTATTAGCGATTATGCATCCATCGGGAAAGTATTTACAGGTCTATGATGAAAGATGGAAGTGTTGGTTATTCCCGTATTATCGGACAGAAGATCCAAACAAAGAGAATATTGATAGGCATGCAAGCTGTTTGCTTAAAATGAAAGTTACAACGTCATACATTACAAATGCACCACATTGTAAGTATTCAGAAAGTGATAAGGCGTACAAACTGTATAAACATACATTATATAGGTATGCGTTGAGTGATGTTCCGGAACATATGAGTAGTGATGTATTTGTGCTGGATGATAAGAAATATGCGTGGAAATCTATTGAAGAATTAGAAGCAGATAGCAATGTGATGGAAAAAAATGATGATATCATTGCTTTTGTAAAAACAAAATGCAAATAAGGAAAGGAATGGTAGGTGGATATTTTCTCTTACCATTCTTTTTTTAGTGTGGCTTATTTAAGATGCCTATGAAAAACTAAACAAGTGATAGAAGAGTAGCAGAGATGAGGGATAGATTATGGATATAAAACCGGATTTTTATGAGAAATTTAAGTGCATTGCCGATCGATGCAGTATGACCTGCTGTATGCAATGGAAAATCGCAGTAGATGAGCGGACGCTTGCAAAGTGGAGGAAAACTACTTTAGGTGGGAAAAGGCTGGATGTAAATGTAAAGAAAAACGGCGGCGAAGGAATTATAAAGCTTAATAAGAATGGACGCTGCCCCTATCTGCAGGAAGGACTGTGCAGTCTGGTGACAGACTTTGGAGAAGATATGCTTTCTGAAACCTGTCATGTATTTCCGAGAGAGGTGCATGAATTTGAGGACAGACGGGAGTTGTCCCTGGTATCCTGCTGTCCGGAGGTGATTGACTTTTTGTATAAGAGCGATAGGCTTGTAATTGAAAATCTGGATAAGGCAAGTGGAGATCTGTGTTTTGAGATCCGGAATCTTATGATGCATATCATAGGAAACAGGGAATATGATGTTAATTCCGCATTGCTGATGGCATTTTATATATTGCTCGATATATATGAGAAAGACGAAATAACACCGGATGCTATCCGGGCATATGAAAGCGCTGATAACCTTAAAGAGATATATCATGCCATAAGCGAGCTGACTTCTGATGAAGGGGATTGCCTTCGGGAGAATAACGAGTTGTGGCTTGATATCGCATATAATTACAGAAAAGAAGGCTTATACACCAAATATATAGAAGCAGTATCCTGCCAGGCGGAAAACATTCTGGAAGAAAATACGGATATGCATATGAAAGAGTTTAAAGAGGCAGTTTCCGACTATGAAAATCTGTTCAGAAATTATCTTCTATCTGAAATATTTACCAATATGCTGATACCGGACTCAGATCTTGAAGCAATGGTTGTGATGTTTCAATGGATCTGCATGGAATATACCGTGATACGACAGGGAATATTCCTGAAATGGCTCAGTAATTATAAGAGGAATGCGGATCATTCATTATCCTATCACACAGTCAGAGATTACATGGTTGTGATAACCAGAATGACAGGATATGACCAGGATGATATCTATGAATATATGGAAGGCAGCTTCCGGGATATCATGTGGGAGTGGTCATATCTGTGGCTGATCATGGGAGGATTTATTTCAAAATATGCCGGAAGAATACGACCAACTTCTTTGCAATCTGATACATCTCATCCGTAGAAGGGGCAGTATCCGGAGCTTCCGGGGAAGTAGTTCCTGCAGAAGTGGTGTTGCCTGCAGAGGCAGCTGTCCGGGTGATCGCATCCAACGCTGTTGCAAATGCATCCCGATTCTGCTCCAGAAATGCCACACCCTCTGAACGTTCCGCTGTCAGAGTTGTATCCCAGTCGGTTCCATTCCATTCCAGATTTGCCTGAAGAAGACCATATTGTCTGGTCGGAAGACTCGCCTGCAGGCTACGGTTCTTTCCGGAATTCTGAATTACGGATAAATGCAGAACGCCCCATTCTCCATCCATTTCCATCGGAATCTGATACTGTTCACGCCGGCTCATTTTCTCCAGAATGCGGAGTCCGGAGCGGATCTGTTTTAATGCCTGAATGTCACGGGCGGTAATCGTGCCGGCCTGTTCAGTAGTTTCGGCCGCTGTGGAAGCTGTCTGCTCAAGGTCGGAATAAGCTGCCTCCATTGTCTCCGGTGAGGATAAAGCTTCATCCAGCTGTGATAATTTCCTACGAGTGGTATCGGCGGAACCACCGAGGCTCTGAATCGTATTCGACAGGTTTTGGAAGAATACACCGTTGCCCTTTGTTAACTGTAGGAGGGCTTCCATATTGTTGATGGTTGGCAGAAGCTGCAGATCCTGCATCAGCTGATAATCGGTTCCATCGAAAGCAGACAGATCCGGTGTATGATCTGCCATGGATTCGGCAGCAGGAGTCGAACTGCCGGTAGGGGCCTCTGTTGTCAGCTGTTTCTCAATACGATCCAGAAATTCTTCAAGTGTCACTCCCGAAGCAGACTCCTGCATCATGGAATCAATGATATCCGGAGACAGAGCATCCCGCAGACTCTTCACCAGCTGTGACTGGTAAGCGGTCTGTGTGCCACGTTCAATCTGACTTTGAATGTCATTTGTAACGGAATCGTTTGTGCCGGCTGTCTGCACATCAATTCCACCAAAGGTTTCATCAACGGTGGTATCCATGCCGGTGGAACGATTGCTTCGATGGGCAGTCAGGAGATTTTGCAGGGTCAGGTCCTGTCCGTTACGAATCAGGGTTCCGATATCTTTTCCCTGAGAGCGGGTAATCTTATCTATCAGCCGGTAAATGCCGATATAGCCGGTACGTTCCTCTCTGCTGATCTGCTTACGGCGGTCAAGCTTCTGTAAGAAGGTACTGTATTTCTCATCAGATGCCACATCGGCATCTGCAATATATTCTTCTGCTATTGCATTTAATTCCTGAATCGGCATATTTAATGGATTAATGCCATCCTCCACCAGATGCAGGACAACCGAAGGCTGTAGGTTCCGGATCAGAGTCTGGACCTCCTGATCGGCAGCCTTTACCTGCGAAATGTTTTCAGGAGTCAGTTCCATCCGGTTGTATCCGAGAATCCGGACAGCCCGTGCATTGACCTCTGTAACAGGGAGCTGCAGCTCGTTCAGGATCGGATCTACATTCCGGAAAGCTTTATGAATGGAATCACCCATATCACTGCGGGGTGTGGTCATCATGGTCTCATAAGAGCTCAGGGCATCCTGGGAAGAGGTACGGTATTCCGACAGAGCCTGAATACCATCTGTGTGCAGTCGCTGGATGGTAAAGGAGCCGGAGGCCCATGTACGCCCGATTGCAGCGGCCGGGAGTGCAGGAAGTTCTGCTAATTTATGGCTGGTTTCCTGAATCAGGGCAATTTCCGTATTGGTAGGCAGAATGCCGTCTGCAGCCATCTGTTGACGGTAGGCAGCAGTTTCCTGCTCACGCAGGGCATCCACGACCTGAGTAAGATCTCTGGTGCGGATGTGAAGATCCTCCGATGCCAGAGCATAGCCGGCACTCCAGGTCATTTTCAGTCGCAGTTCTTCTAACTGCCGATGCGCGGTCAGATTGGAGATGGTGGCAGCAGAAGTGACATCGGAAGAAACATTACTTCCGGATGTGGCCGCATGCTGGCGGCTAAAGGCAGAAAGCGCTTCCAGGGTGTATGGTAATCCACTGGCTGCAAATGCCGCCATATCCGTATCCGTAATCCGGTTCAGATCATCCATGATAGCATCCGCTACCTTAGATGGTGCCGGAAAATATTGGTCGCTGTTTTCAAACAGGTGCTTCATATCAGAAACTGTGATGGAAGTGTCTGAAGCTCCGGTAGAAATCGCACTCTCTGCTATTAAATCCTCCATATGAGTGCGGAGATTATCCATGGTAAAGCCGTTTGTATTCAGGTCCCGGACTGCCTGATAGGTAAGCAGGGAATCCGTTGTGACCGGGAGCTGGTACTCCAACAGGAACCGAGAAGCATCGTGCTGCTCCTGTGTGATGTCCAGTCCTGCAGCCTGCAGTGTCCGGTCAATCTGTGGTAATAGCTGTGCAAAATCCTCGTCAGATATAGCTTTCCGTGTTGGCATGGATTTACTGCTGTATGCAGATTTATATAACTCATCCGGACTGAACGGAGCCTGATTCTGGATAAAGTAAACAGTCTGTTCCTTCGTCAGCGGGAGCTGATCGTTTAACTGATTTAAGGCATCCGGGAGATTAAAGGAGGTATCTCCGACAACCATCCGGAAAGCCTCCGGATGCTCGTCCGGCTGTTCAATGATGATCTGTTTACGGACACTGTCAATCGCCTGCTGTAGCTGATCATCCTGCTCTTTGCCACGCATCTGGCTCAGCAGACTTTTAATAAAAGTAATATTAGATGCAGATACTTCAATACCCATCTGGCGGAGCTTAGCACGCTCTTCTTCTGAAAGACTGCGGGATACTTCTTCGGCATCCTCCTTCAACTGACCGGCCTGCGTGTCTGCATCCGGACAGGTCTCGTTCCAGGTATCAACGAAGCGTGCGGTGTTGCGGCGGATCTCTGTCTGCATGGTGCCGCTTCTGGTATAAATCGACTGTTCCTGCTGATCGATCAGCTTCAGCGTGATCTCAGAGGAATTACTTCCGGTAATGCGAAGATAGATCCGGTCTCCGGTCTGTGCATCCTTCAGTGCATTTGAGCGCACCTGAACCGGGGTACCATTCATCTCTACGACCGGATGCTCACCACCTTGTAAAACCGTACCGGTCAGAAGGTCACCGACTGCATAATCGGTCTGATTTGTGCCGGAAGTATAATATTTCTGTCCGGTCGTTATGTTGGATATATGATTTAATGTGTTTGACATAGAGTATCATTCCTTTATTCCGAAATATTCTGATATATATATATCGGAATAAAGGATGAAAAAACTTAGTGATAAAAGGTCTGATAAAGAGACTCCCGGCGATCGGCTTTCAACGGAAAGCTCTCCCGGTAGCGGGCAACATCGGATAGATCAAGGTCGGCATAAAGAGTGCCGGTATCGGCAGAGGCAGCAGGTGTCAGGAGTTCTCCGGTCGGTGCATAGGCCGCAGAGCTTGCGGTATAGGAGATGCCATTGCCATGTCCCGTCCGGTTTACACCGAGTATAAAGCATTGGTTTTCGATCGCACGTGCCTGCAGCAGGGTATGCCAGTGGGTAATCCGGCTGGCCGGCCAGCTGGCAATAACAACGATCAGTTCCGCCTGGCGGGAAACTGCCTGGAAAATCTCCGGGAAACGCAGATCATAGCAGATAAAGCCGGATATGCAGATGTCGGGCAGAGACAGGATGCTGAGTTTATCTCCGGCAATGTAATGTTTGGATTCTTCGCCGAAGGAGAATGGATGCAGCTTCGCATACTCCTGCAGGATCATGCCGTCCCGAACATAAACCAGCCGGTTCGTATAGCTGTCAGCATGGGCAGCAATATATCCGTAGATAATACCGATGGACAAACCGCGTGAGAGGCTGCAGAAAAAATCGGCAGTGGAGCTACCGATGCCTTCCGGTTCTGCAAACAATTCCGGATGCATAGTGAATCCGGTCAATGTCATTTCCGGAAAAACGATCCAGTCACAGCCCTGTGCGGCGGCCTGTTCCGTCAATTCTGTACAAAGACGACGGTTTTCAACAGGATTTTCCCATACGATATTCATTTGTGTTAATGCAAATCTCATAGGTTAGACCTCCTGAATAGTAATTTTTAAAACGGAAAAAATAAATAAAAATAACACTTGCATATGATGAATATATGTGATAGTATCAATTCAACAAGATGTAGTTTTGAAAACCACATGATGAAACATTGAAACTATAACATGAAAAACCAGCATAAAATAGTAGTATAAATGCAACAAGTACATGATAAGAAAAGTATACCCTATGTAGACAAGGAACTACAAGGACTTTTGTAAGGGAGGTAATCTATGTGGAAGCAATTCAGAAGACAAACGATAAATCGAGAACAGGAAACGCAGGATATGAAACGGCGATCCGGAAACATAAGATCAAGGATCCGGGAAGTGCTATTACACATTTTATCGCTATGGTTATGGCGGCGGCTGCCACAGCTCCACTGATTAAGCGTGCCGGACAAAGCACCGGTGGCTCCGGTGTGGCGGCAGTAACTGTATTCATGGCCAGTATGATCCTGCTTTACGGAGCCAGTACCTCGTATCATAGCTTTGATATATCGCCGAAGGTGAACAAGGTGCTGAAGAAGATCGATCATTCTATGATTTCGGTGCTGATTGCAGGAACCTATACGCCACTTTGCATTATCGGGCTGGGAGACCGGCTGGGGTATATTCTGCTGGCGGCAGTCTGGAGTGTGGCGGCACTGGGTGTTACCTTTAAAATCTGCTGGGTAACCTGTCCGAAGTGGGTATCATCTGTGATGTATGTGGTAATGGGATGGCTATGTATGTTTGTAGCACCGTTCTTTATCCGTAATGCAGGCATTCAGGCGTTTGGCTGGCTGCTTGCCGGAGGAATCCTCTATACTGCGGGTGCAGTCTTCTATGCATTGAAGCTGTCCGCATTTAATGAAAAACATAAGAATTTCGGTTCCCATGAAATCTTCCATCTGTTCTGTATGGCAGGAAGCTTCTGCCATTACATGATGGTATACCTATATCTGGCATAGATATTCTGCAGAAAGCGATTTGTATAAGCCGGAATCATTTCCCTCTTTATCAGGCAGTCGAGCGTCTGATAAAGAGGGTTATTTTATGTGTTTTGGTTGCATAATTTGGCAGAATATGTAACTATAGTAGGTAAGGACAAAATGAAAGATAAAAGGGGGACTGACAATGGAAAAGGAATATAAGAAGAAAGGGCAGAATCCGGTATTGATCGTGTTATCGATATGCAATCTGCTGGGGGCAATCTGTATCGCATATGAAGTGTTTGTCGGAGTGCTGCCGATTCCTTTCAGGATTCAGACGGAAATCGTAATGCTTTCAGGGATGCTTCCATTTGCATGTATTGCATGGGGAATCTGGGATACGATTCATAAGAAGCGGACAAGCATAGGCCTGATCATGGGGATTATTAATATGGGAATCGTAGGGGTTGCGGCAATATGGTTTGTCCTGTTGCTCGTTCTTGGTATGTTGACCTGGGATCCGGTAAGCGGCAGCCCGTTCTGGCAGTAATTCTAGGTGAAAAGGGGAGAAAGCAATGCGGTTTCAGATTAATGCAGAGGAGTTTGAGGAGTCGGAGGAAACGAAAACCGGAGCTATGCGCTATAAAGTCATGGAAGCGGTACAGAGAACAAACTATCTGGAGAATGTCTATGAACAGAAGGCAGATTGTATTCGGATGCGGAAGCGGAATCTGGGATGGGCAATCGGATTAAGTCTCGGTGTGGCAATCCTGTTGGCATTGATTGCGGCAACTATGTGGATTTTTACCAGAGGCAGTGGATATGGCGCAGTTTTTGCTATGTGGCCGATTCTGTTACTCAGTGTTATGACAGTGCTTTTTGTGTTCAATGCACTTCGGAAGCTGGCCTCCTTTCTGACGCATCAGGGCGTTTTCTCAGCACCGCTTCGGATGATTTACAATCGGCGGGTGAAACGGTATACATATGAAGAACTGCAGACAACCGGTGTCTATACACTGGCAGAGGAAGAGCGGGAGTGTCAGCAACTGCTAAAGCAGATTCGAAATGACCGAAAGGAGTTACAGGCATATCTGGGAAATCCGGAAGCAACCGTAGAGGCAGGAGAAGAGATTCTGGCATATATGGACAGTCATTTTGAGGAGAAGGACCGGAAAGCGACCCTGCTTTACGGAGAGCGGGTTTAAAGGGAGAAAACCGTACACCACTCTTTTATTTATGTGGGATTCATGGTAAAATAATGGCAGTATTTACAGCAATGGAAGGCAGATTACAGGAGAAGATATGGGGCGGCTTTTAATTGTATCCAGAGTGGAACGTTTGGCGGAACATCTGGAGCTTGCAGAAAAATATAATGTGGGATTCGAGATCAATGATTTCTTTGATCCGCAGCTGTTGGATGATGAGAAACGGCAGCAGGCGGTGATCAATCGGTATCTGAAGGCCGGGCTTCCGGAAGGTAGTACGATGCATGGGGCATTTTTTGATGTGACGGTGTTCAGCAACGATACAAAAATCCGTGAGATATCGAATCTGCGGATGCATCAGAGCATGGAGATTGCGCGAAAGCTGCATGTGAAGGGTGTAGTATTCCACACGAACTGGAATCCGATGGTCTGTGGTGAGATTTATGAGAATCAGATTGTGGAACGGACCGTTTCCTATATGAAGGCGTTGCTGGAGCAGTATCCGGAGATTGAGATTTATCTGGAGAATATGTTTGATTCCGATCCGCGGATCCTGACACGGATATCGAAGGAGCTGAAGGTGTATAAGAATTACGGTGTGTGCCTGGATTATGCACATGCAACGATATATGGCAGTGATATTGCACATTGGATCGAAGAGCTGACACCGTATATAAAGCATTTGCACATCAATGATAATGATCTGAAACAGGATCAGCACCTCGCACTGGGAGAGGGACAGATTGACTGGCACCGGTTTATGGAGTATTACCGGACTCGATTTGCGGATTGCAGTGTACTGATCGAGACTACGCAGCCGGAGAATCAGGCGAAGTCCCTTCAATATCTGGAGGCTTTTGGCAAGGGTGAGATACAGAAGAAGATTCCGGGCAGGGTGCTTCATTCCGAAGAACTTCTAGAGAAAATATTCTGGTATATGAATCAGCTGGTGGATGAGAGAGGCTTTTCTTCTACCTTGATGCTTCTGACAAATATGGGGCGGTGTCTGGTGAATTCGGACCGGGCATCCTTCTGGTACTGGGACGTAAAGAGAAAGCAGTATTGGACACTGGCGGCACTGGACAGTGAGCAGATCATTGTTCCGGAGGGTTCCGGGATTGTCGGAGCATCGATTCGAAATAATGAGATTATATTGATCAATGATCCATATGGAGATAGCCGGTTTAATCCGGAGGTAGATCGCAAGACCGGATACAAGACCCGTTCAATTTTATGTATACCGGTTACGAATACACAGGGTAAGGTGATCGGTGCTTTTCAGGCAATTAATAAGATGAGTGAGAACGGTACGGATGGGTTTGACGAGAGGGATGTGAACCGACTCCGGCTGGCTGCCGTTTATTGCGGTAAGACACTGGAGTCCCATCTGTTATATCATGAGGCACAGGTGGACCAGCTGACCGGACTTAAGAACCGACGCGGGTTCTATGAGTATTACAGTGACAGTGTCAGACCGGCGCTGCGGAATCAGCCGGTATCCGTGATCATGTGTGACATTGATTTCTTTAAAAGGGTAAATGATACCTATGGGCATACCGCCGGAGATGCAGTACTGATGTATATTGCAGATATTCTACAGAGGAGTATCCGGGGGAATGGAGAGGTCATCCGCTGGGGTGGTGAGGAGTTTATCCTGCTGCTTCCGGGACGAGATCTGGAGCAGGCGGTTCAATTGGCAGAGGAGATCCGGACAACGGTAGAGGCACAGGGGTGTCCATATGAAACAGAGGAAATCCGGGTAACGATGTCGTTTGGTGTCCGCGAACTGGATGCGGATATTCCGGCAGATGAGAATATTGAATATGTAGATGTGAAGTTGTATGAGGCAAAAGAGACTGGGCGAAACCGGGTCGTATCTTAGGGAGATAGGGAAAATTACAGGTATAGGAGGCAGAAATATGGCAGACAGAAAATCTGTTTTTATCAGTTATAGTTCCAAAGATCGGGCTTTCGTGGATAGGATTGTGCATAAATTAGAAGAAATGGGAATCTACTGCTGGCAGGCACCGGAGCATATTCCGGCAGGCTCCAGTTATGCAAAGGAGATTCCGAAGGCAATTCGGGAATGTGAAGTGTTCTTACTGTTCTTATCAGAGCGGTCGCAGGATTCCATCTGGGTGGAGAAGGAGACAGACAGTGCGATTTCCGAGCGGAAGAACATTATTCCGTTTCAGATAGATGATGCACCGTTAAATGAGACATTTCGATTTTATTTAAATAACGTGCAGATGATCTATTATGCACAGAATCCGGAAATGGCAATGAGAGAGCTGGAGGAAGAGTTAAAATATCTGGCACAGCCGATGGAGACTTCGGATGGTACAGAGGCGAATGATACAGAGGCAGCCGGGCATGTGCAGAAACAACCGACAGCAGAAGCAGTGACCGGACAGTCACATATGAGCTTTGCCAGACAGCCGCGGAATACAAATGCGCTTCGGATCAATCGGATCCCGCTTACGTGCAGAAACTGCGGAAGCAAGAACCTGAGCAACGTATCCATGGGCATTTATCGCTGTGATGATTGCGGTACAGAGAATTATGATGATTATCAAACCGTCCGGAATTATCTGGATAAGGTCGGAATGGCACCGGCACTGGTGATCGAGAAGGAGACCGGAGTTCCGCGCCGGGTGATCAATTATTTCTTTAAGCAGGAATATCTGGAGATTCCGAAAAGCTCCACGATACGGGTTCCGTGTGAACGTTGCGGAGCGCCGATCCGAACCGGTACCCTGTGTGATGCGTGCAAGAGTGTAGCACTCGGAACTGCGAAAAAGGGAAAGGATGCATGGCATTCGAAGCGTTAAGACGGACGGAAATCAAGCATATGAGAAAGCGAGGAAGTGCGTATTGGAGAAGTTGATCTGGGTTGTAGGAAGCGACCGGAAGGAAATGATAGATACACAGAGACAGATAAACTCGACCGGAAGTATGCGGGCTTTCTGTATGCTGTCGGTTGAGGCAGTTGAGAAGGCAGTCGAGGCACAGAGCAGGGGAGAACGATCCCGGATCAGTACCCCGTCGCTTATTATTATGGATTATCAGATGGCAGAGGCAGGAGAATTCCGCCTGCTGTCATTGCTTAAAAATCAGCAGGCACTGGCAGGAGTGCCTGTTTTCTTCATGGTGGAGGAGCGGAGCAGGCAGATAGACGTGTCATGCTATGAGCATGGTGCAATGGTTGTTCTGACGAAGCCGTTTGTGCATTCGGATATTGTGCGGATCGAGCAGACAGCATGGCAGCATGAGGTGACGAAGAATTATGAGAAAATGCTGCAAAAGCAGGCCGGTGATCTGCTGGCAGCCAGAGAAATCGTACGGTTAAATGAGCAGCTGCAGTCCAGAAATGAGTTGCTGCATCTGATTCTGGGACGTTATTTCTCGGATAAAGTGATCGATGTAATCATGGAGAACTCGGAAGGAGCCGCTCTGGGTGGAGAGAAACGGGAGCTGACGGTTATGATGTCAGACCTGCGGGGCTTCACTTCTTTGTCTGAGGAGCTGGAGCCGGAGGAGGTAACCGGTCTTTTAAATCTGTTTTTCGGAAAAATGGTAGAGGCGATCACGCAGTATCATGGGACAGTCATTGAGTTTCTCGGAGATGGGATTCTGGCTGTATTCGGTGCACCATTGCCATCGAAGGAACAGACCGCAGAAGCGATAGCGGCAGCCATCACGATGCAGAATCTTATGGGCGAGGTGAATGCTTACTGTGCCAGAAAGGGATATCCGGCACTGGAAATGGGAATCGGTATCCATCGCGGGGAGGCATTTATCGGAAATGTAGGTTCTGAGAAGATGATGCGTTATAACGTCATCGGGCGGGTGGTAAATGAGTGCTCCCGCATTGAGAGCTACAGTGTCGGTGGACAGGTGCTGATCTCCACGGAGAGTCTGGAGAAGGTCAACTGTCCGGTAGAGGTGCATAACCGTATGGAGATTACGGCAAAGGGCATCCAGAAACCGGTCATTGTAAATGAGGTGATCGGTATCGGCGGTGAGTATCAGCTGTTGATCGCCAATGTTGAGTTTGACGTATTAACTCCGGTGGATGACTGGATCTTATTTAATCTGTATCCGATTGAAGGAAAGCTGATTCAGGAGGAACCGCTTCCGGCCAGACTGGTACAGTTCTCTTGCAAACGTGCGGTAGTGGAGCTGGATGACTTCCAGGCAGACTTAAAGGTGTTCTCGGATGTGGAGATTTTTGCAGCGACCAAAGACGGTCATGCGGTATTTACCGGTGTGTACGCCAAGGTGGTAAAGCGTCAGTTTGATCGGGTGGTGCTGCATTTTACCCATGTGAGTCATAGTTTCCAGACATTCTCCGGGCAATTTGTGACGGAGGAGCGGGAGAAATAACAGGAAGTGCAAGGTGACATGAATTTGAATAAATTGACAGGAAAACATGTCGCGGATGAAAGGACAGAGGATAGATAGTGAGGAGAAGCAGATGGCAGTAGATAAGTATGGATTTACACAGGAAGAATTGAACAGGGACGGCATGAAGCGGAAATACTGCTATGCAGAGGCACCTCTGGTTATGATTGAGCTGGATGATGCACAGGGAGAAGAGCTGGCAAAGCAGATGATATCAGATCAGTGGGAGCAGTTATATAAGGATAGAAAGAAACAGCTGGAAGCATTCTCCTGTCATATGCTATTGCTGGCGTGGAGTACGCAGGAGGAGGAACAGCTCCTGTTCTTAAGTGATACGAAGAGTGTGCGGGCATTGGATTTTCTGGATTATCTGATCGGAGATTTCGGACTGGTGAAGGGTACTGCGAATTGCGGCAGTGGCAGAATATCATCTGCGATCCTGAAGGTGCAGATGTCAGGGGAAGATATGACAGATACCATGGAATATTTCCTGAAGATGGCAGCTTCTTATTATCAGGATTGTGACCGCATCCGGGTAGAGGATTATGCGGAAACCCATGCAGAGGAAATCTATGCTATGCAGTCGTATTGCAAACGGAAGATCTCATGGGCATATGTACGGTCAACGGATGTGGCGGAGCCGGGACATAAGATCTGCATGAAGACACTGGAAAATGAAGCGGGACTGACGGTGAAGGCCGATGAGAATATTTATATCATGATCGGCTGCCGCGGCGAAGTATATGATATTACCAGAGAGAAGTTTGAGAAGACTTATGAACCGACAGAGGAGCCGTTAGACGTATTTGAACGAATGCTTGACTTCCTGCCGGCGGTGGAAACGGTGCCGGAGGGAGCATATATCAGTCTGGATGAGGTCGCACATCTTTGCTATCCGAAACCGGGAGCCGGAATCTATGCGAAGGAGCTGACCAGGCGGACACGGGTATATCCGGTGGACCGGGATCAGGAATATTTCCTTGGACGACCGGGGGATTATCTGGCTATCCGGAAAGAGGACATCCGGGACATCTATGTGATACAGAAGGAAATATTCCGGCAGACGTATGAGGAGGAGTAGGATGGGGTATGAGGAGTTAAGACAGGGACTGGAAGCAGCCTTTGTGGATTGGAATACATCGTCAAATCTGGCATATAAACCGCAATTTATTTCGAATGATTATAGAGTTGGGCGGAAGGTGCTTTCTTCAATAGAGGAAGAACTGTTACATTGTGATGAGTTTATAATCAGTGTGGCGTTTATTACAATGGGTGGCATTGCACCATTATTACAGACCTTTAAGAAATTAGAAAAATGCGGAATTAAAGGAAGAATCTTAACAACGGATTATTTGCATTTCAGTGATCCTCAGGCCATTCGTAAGTTGGCAGAATTAAAAAATATTACTATTAGAATGTATTCAAATGATCAGGAGAAGGAAGGATTTCATACCAAAGGATATTTTTTCAAGAAAGCGGAGATATATCGGATTATTATTGGTAGTTCGAATATGACACAAAATGCGTTGACGAGAAATCGTGAATGGAATACAAAAATTGTTTCAACAAATCAAGGAGAGTTTGCAAGGGATGTGTTAGCTGAATTTGAAACCTTATGGAATGCACCGCAGGCATTAGAGTATGAAACATTTATTGAACCTTATACAGAAATATATACGCGTGAGAGAATTGTCCGAAAGCAGAAAGAAATTGCCAAAAAGGATGCGATAGTATCCTTTCAGGAATATACACTGTGCCCGAATACCATGCAGGTTGGATTTATTAATAATCTTAAGAAAATACGTGAATCGGGAGAACGTCGGGCTCTGCTTATTTCAGCAACCGGTACCGGTAAAACATATGCTTCAGCATTTGCTTTACGTGATATTAATCCTAAAAAGGCACTGTTTCTAGTCCATCGTGAGCAGATTGCAAAGCAGGCAATTCGCAGTTATAGAAAGGTATTTGGCAATCAGAAAAGTATGGGATTGCTATCCGGAAATACGAAAGAGTATGAGGTGGATTATTTGTTTGCAACTATGCAGATGATGGCGAAAAAAGAGGTGCGGGAGCAGTTTGCATCAGATGAATTTCAGGTGATTATTATAGATGAGGCACACCGGACAGGAGCAGCCAGTTATCAGGAAATTATGAATTATTTCAAACCGGAATTTTGGCTGGGGATGACTGCTTCTCCGGAACGTACAGATAGTTATGATGTGTTTTCGGTATTTGATCATAATGTTGCATATGAAATCCGACTGCAGCAGGCGATGGAAGAGAATCTTTTGTGCCCGTTTCATTACTTTGGAATTACAGATTTAAAAGTAGATGGAGAAATCATTAATGAAAAATCGGATTTTAATTATTTGACATCGGATGTAAGAGTAGATTATGTATTGAAACAGGCTAACTATTATGGATATAGCGGAAAACGTGTAAAGGGTTTGGTATTCTGTAGAAATAAGAAAGAAGCAGAAATATTTAGTGCTAAATTTAATGAGCGAGGCTATAGAACTGTTGCTTTAAGTGGGATGGATAGTCAGCAGGCCAGAGAGGATGCAATTGAGCGGTTAGTAACTGAGGATATAGAAAATGCATTGGATTATATCTTCACAGTGGATATCTTTAATGAGGGTGTTGATATCCCGGAAGTGAATCAAGTGATTATGCTACGCCCGACGGAATCGCCAATTGTTTTTGTACAACAGTTGGGAAGAGGTCTGCGAAATGCAGAAGATAAAGAGTATGTTGTAATCTTAGATTTTATAGGAAATTATGATAATAACTTTATGATACCAATTGCTTTATCAGGAGATCGTAGTTATAACAAGGATACCATTAGAAGATATGTGATGGAAGGGTGTCGAGTACTACCGGGGGCATCTACAATCCATTTTGACGAAATATCCAAAACGCAGATTTTTAAGGCTATTGATCATATAAAAGGAATAAAAAGCATTATAAAGAAGAGTTATCTGGATTTGAAATATCGGTTAGGACGAGTGCCAAAGCTGATTGACTTTTATGAAAACGGTGAGGTTGATCCAATATTGATCTTAGATAATTATAAGACATATTATCAATTTCTTCTGACCATTGATCCGGAACAATGCAGGGATTCTTTAAGTGAACAAGAAATTTTGGCACTGGAATATCTATCAAAACTGATAGGACATGGAAAACGTCCTCATGAAGTAGAATTACTGGATTTGATGTTGGGTAATGATATCATAGAAAAAGAGCAGTTCATAAACATAATGAAACAGATATATAATTATCAGATTTCGGAGGCAGAAATTAACTCGGCAATTTCAAATCTGGATGGAATGTTTGTGAGCAAAGAAGAAGAGTTGGAAAAATACAAGGCGGTCGAAGTGCTGATACGTACGGAAACCGGACGGATAGAACGAGTAAAGTATTTTGTGGCAGGCCTACAACATATGAATTATCGGATGTATCTTCAGGATCTGGTTCAGGTAGCCAAAGCGCGATTAGCAGATATGCATAAGGGGAAGTTTCGAGAAGGATGTTTTGTACTTTATGAAAAGTATTCAAGGCGTGATGTATGTCAGTTGTTGAATTGTACCAGAGATTTGTCATCTACGATGTATGGAATGAAGCGGATTGGCGATGAAGCATGCATATTCGTAACATATCATAAGAGTGAAGATGTAACGGGGAAAGAATATATAGAAGGAAAGCCGGATTATGCAGATGAATTTGTGAATAATCAGATCTTTATGTGGGATTCCCAGATTGGCCGGGGACCGGATAGTAGCTATATGCAGGAAGTATTGACAGCTGCGAAGCGACATCTTTTTATTAAGAAAAGTGATGCGGAAGGTGCAGATTTTTACTATATGGGAACCTTTTCCGTACTGGAGGCAAAGGCCGGGGAGAAACGGGATAATCATGGAAAAATGCGTGAGATTACGAAGGTGAAAGCACAAATGCACCAAGAGATACGGGAAGATCTGCTGAAATATCTGGAAAGTAATGTATAGTGGGAAGGAGGATATAGGATATCCTTACTATGCTATGCGTGAGAGTATAGAAATAAATGAATGGAGATTTAATATGAAAACAATCAGAGTAGTTGCAGCGGTAATTCACTCCGAGAATAAAGAGGGACGACCTATAATCTTCGCCACTCAACGCGGTTATGGAGAGTTGAAAGATGGCTGGGAGTTCCCGGGTGGTAAAATCGAAGAGGGTGAGACGCCACAGCAAGCATTACAACGTGAAATTCGGGAAGAGCTGGATACGGAGATTGTAGTTGGTGAATTAATTGATACCATAGAATATGACTATCCGACATTCCATTTGTCTATGGATTGTTTCTGGTGTCGGATACAGAAAGGAAACTTAGTCTTAAAGGAGGCGGAAGCGGCCAAATGGTTGACAAAGGAGCAACTGGATTCTGTCGAGTGGTTGCCGGCGGATGTAACGTTGATTGAGAAGATTCGAAAGGAAATGGAAGCATGGCATTAGAACGTCAGCAACATAATATTGCACCGGTGTTTGACGAACATTCCCGGATTTTGATTCTGGGTTCTTTTCCATCGGTAAAATCCAGAGAAAGTGCATTTTTTTACGGACACCCGCAGAATCGGTTCTGGAAAATCATGGCGGCAATATTTAATGAAGAAGTTCCGGTGACAGTAGAACAGAAGAAGGTTCTTTTGCTGAAACACCGGATTGCAGTGTGGGATGTGATCGCATCCTGCGAGATCGAGGGTTCTTCGGATAGTTCCATACGAAATGTAGTGCCGAATGATATAGAGTGGATCTTACAGCAGGCACCGATTAAGAGGATCTGTTTGAATGGCGGAACCGCATATCGAATGTTTCAGAAATACAACCGTGGTAAACGGTTGCCGGAAATCTGCCAACTGCCTTCCAGCAGTCCTGCCAATGCCGGATATCGGTTGGAAGCGCTGGTGGAAGAGTGGAAAAAATGGATTGTTGTAAATGAGTAATTTAATAAAAAATAAATAAAATATTGACAAATAGACATAGATAATATATATTAAATATCAAGCAAGTATATATTATCTATTTTTCTATAGTCAGGAGCAGTTTGGATGGTTCTAAGAAGAAAATCTTGCGAAATTTCATGAAGCAGAAGCAGGATTTTGGAAACATGGCGGACTGCGAGCCCTAATATGGTAAAACTGGAGGGGAGTGTTTCCGGAGTCCGGACAGGGTGAAGGAGGACACAGATTGGGAAAGAAGGATATTGCAGAGAAGTTGTATACAGAGAATAATCGGATCTTTGCGGATATTGTAAATTATATTCTGTATGATGGGGCAGAGATTGTAAAGCCGGAGCATTTGAAAGAGGTCAGCGGTGAAGAGTTATTCTTAGAGGAGGAAGCAGATATAGATCTGTTTGTGGAGTCTGTGGCATCCGCAGTTTCTACGGATCGGAAGGCGGAAAGGGGAAGGAGTACCGGAAAGAATGAGAGAAGACACAGGCAGAAGGATTATGTGGTTCAGCAGAGATACCGGGATGTGTCAAGGCAGATAACCATTCGTCAGGGACAGGACGCAGTTTATATGCTGGTAAGTCTGGAGAATCAGTCAGAAGTACATTATGCGATGCCGGTCCGGAATATGCTCAATGATTCCA
>ULWZ01002678.1_pt1 | contig 20494 bp, 38 predicted proteins | sample 1960811 | NCBI WGS metagenome assembly ULWZ01 (sample SAMEA4835825, study PRJEB28245) | human gut metagenome | biome: gut microbiome; material: fecal sample | place: Denmark | collected 2008 | reverse complement strand
AACTCGCTTTGGGGCAAAAAACATACTTACACATTCTTGATTATATTTATGACAATAATGTAAAGAACTATATTTACATCCATTACAAATTGGATATCCTCGTTCCATTAACATATTTATTTTTTCTCCTATAACTAATATTTTTCATAATAATTATATCAAAAAAAAAGAGATAAGTCAAGAACTTATCTCATTTCATAATTATTTTAATAAATATTCTAAAACATCTACCTAGTATTCTGGTTTAATTAAATAACGAACAACATTCATAGCTTGGGTAATTCCCTATGTATGTCCGCGACCGCCAATTTTAAACTAATTAAATCCTAAAGGATAATATTTATCCACTATATCTTGAAAAGTAATAATATTATTATTATTTCGCATTGGGAAAATTGGTTTCACAAAAGAGCATTTTAATTTATCTGAAAGACATTCTTCATATAGCTATACTCGATTATAATCTAAATAATGACTATAACCTCGAGGGCAACCTTCACGACAAATTTCATTTACTAAAATTTCAATATGAGATCTATCTTCTGGAGCAATTTGATTTAATAAATCAAAATTTTTATTATGACGTTTAGGTAAAACAATCTAATCATAATTAATAACTGCTTGATGAATATCAAAATCCTATTCTGTAGATGTAATACTTTTTAAAATTCTATAATTAGGATATTTTTCTCTAAGATATTTTTCTAAACATCCAGAATTCACTAAAATGCCATTACCTCGATTATTAAAAATATCTAATATTTTATTACAATATCTATCAAAACAATCAGTATCTATTAATAATCCATTTGTAAATGTAAAATTAATTGGGAATCCCATTCCTTGATACATATCAGCGATATATTCAATATCACGTAAATCAGTAACTAGTCCACCAAGATCAAAAGTGCCACCATTCCAAATCATACTTGGAAAAGTTCCAAAAATTGAACCTATTTGAACATCATCGTTAAAACAATTTACTGCTTCATGTTTTAAAATATTAATACCTTGATAAATTTCAAAACCATTGTAAAAATCTGGGCAGTGAAAGTAAATCATAATAAATACCTTAACCTATCATTTAATGAAATATTTAATAAATTTTCTGGAGATTCATCATTATTAACAAATTGTAAATTATCATTTTTAGATGTTAATTCTTGATAAAAAGATTGCATTGAATTAGTTAAATTATATAAAATGCTATCAATTAAACTCTCAATCATCCGATTATTTACATTATTTAATCTCTATTGATAAATAATATATAATAAAGTATTTAACTCTTCATTGGTTAATGTAGTAGTATAAACTTTTTTTAGCAAATAATTTAGATAATTAATAATAGATTCATATAATAAATCAAGATTTGTACTATTCATATTCAGAATATCCTTTCTTAATTAAAAAATCTAAAATGGCATTTTTAGAAAAATCATCTAAATCAAAAGAAGAATTTGTTTTAAATAGCAATTTAAATACACCTAATTCATGATAGCGTTTAAATAAAAAATCCCATTTAGCTTGGAAAAGATTACAAACACTTAAAATTGGCACCATATAATCTCCACAAGCTTCATATTGTGCGCCTCTACAACCCTTAGCACAAAACATATTATAATCACAACTAGCACATTTTGGTAAATAATGAGGGACAGCGGAAATAGCATTAAAATAAGCATTAATACCTTCATCAGCTAGAATATTTACAATTTTATCTTGCTAGACTTCAAAATGCCCTCCTTTTAAATGAGGATAAGCAAGTCTATGGCAAGGGACAATGGATAAATCATAACAATTGACGATAAATGAAAAACCAATATCACAGCTTAAATGATTACTCCATCCAGGAATGCTTGGAAGCATATGAATAGGGTCAATTCCTAATGTATATTTAGTTAATCCATACTATTGATATTTTTCAGGGTCAAAATATATAACAGAAGCTGTAAATTTAGTTAAATCATTATTATATAATTCTAAACGTCGCTTTATAACCTATTCTAAGAATTTTAAATAATCTTGAATATTTTCTTCTGTCCAATCATCATTTCGGACTTCAAGCATTGACGGTTGAAAATCTTCGTCATCAGAAAAATATTTTTTATATTGATCGAGCCACCAATCATAATTTTCTACCCATTTAGAAATATTACAAGCTCCAACCATTGGATGACATCCAAATTCAGGATGACGAGCAATTAAAGAAAATATTTCATCGTATAATTCATCAGAAATGTCTGTGCGTTCTCTAGTATCAGTTAAATATTTCCCATCTCCTGAGTAAGAAAAACAAATAGTAATACCTAATGTTTTCATTTTTTCAAGGTCTTGTTCTAAACGAGCAATTTTAGATTTATCACGGCAAAAACTAAAATTACAAGGGACAACAATTAAGGGATACGCATCTCCAGCTTTTTCTTTAATTATCTATAAATAATCTGGATTATTATTTATAATTTTTTCATAAAAATTATAAAATAATTCACTTATTTCAAAATAAAAATCATCATAAAATAAGTCTCCAGCAAACCAAGACCAATAAAAAGGAAAATTTTCATGCTCATACCAATAATTTAAAAGCATCTAAATATTTTTTTTAGTCTAACTTCTATTGCATCGGATTTCTTTTGGATATAATTCTGCTCCATATTTATATATATAGCAATATTCACAAGTCTAATTACAATCAGCATGAATAATTAATTCTACGCCTGGTATAAAAAAATTTTTATCTTTTGCTTTTATAAGTTTTTCTTTTGTTTCAGGCCATGGGCAACAAACTTTATTTGAATAATAATTTATTAATTCGGTATCACAAGTTTTTATTTCCACAGATTACTGACCTCTCATTTCTTTAATAAAATCATCTACTAAATCACAAATTCCATTAGCTAAAAATCGGATTTGTCCTATTTCTCTACCATATAAGCTTCCTGTGTCTGTTAAATTATTTTCCCAACATCCATGCATTCGGCAAATATAATAAGCATGACGTATTAATTTTTCTGGATTATTTGAATATTCTACTGGGATCTAATTAATTTTAGATAATAAGTACATCATATTAATTGTATAATTTAACTAATAAGGCAAACTTTCTACTACATTTGAACCAGACCATTTCCATAAATACTTCTAAACATTTTCTTTAGATGCTGTTGATAAATTTGGATATGAAAATGGATATTCTAATTGTTTTAAACGAACCATTGCATCAAAACTTGTTTCATTTAATGATAATAATTCTTTTTTATCTAAAACAAAAGCTGCATTCTAACAATGAACAATTTCACCCGTATAACGAATATTAATATTACCATCAATACCACTGCAAGAACTAGAAAAATTATAAGAAATATCATTCTGTTTTGAACCTATAATTTCTTTTACCTATTGATTAATAAAATTAATATCATAATCATTTTCTAAATAAACATCACCTGTAATAAGTTGTAAAATAGAATTAACTTCTTCAAATCCTAAGTCACGACTCATTTTAACAAATGAGGCTAATTTTTTCCCCTCTTCTGGTGTTGCATTATAAGGATTAATTAATCCTGGAGCTGGTCTAATCCATAATTTACATTTTTTATTATCTTTAATTAAATTATTACATTCTTGAATAAAATCTCTAATACTTGTCCAAAAATTTTTAATTGCTATTTTTATATCAGGAGCTTTAAATAATTCTTCAATAACTTCCATAGTAACAACATTATGAAACATACCTTCAAAAGTAACATTTGTTAATGATAATTTATTTAATTCCTAAAAAAATTGTAATAAATTTTTTTCAAGAGCATCTTGATTTAGTTTTCGAGCATTTAAATTACCATAATCACCATCATAAGAAAATTGCATTTCAATACGAAATGGATTAGGAGTAACTTCATCAACTTTTTTTATATAATAAATTAATCGATCCCAATAAGCTACACTATTAGTAGAAAAAAATGAAGTAGAAACATTTGGGAAAATCTTAAATAAATGTTCCATTTCATTAGATAATTCAATTAATGTCGTAGTAGTTTCTTGGCCCCAATATTGTAAACTTTTTACTTGATTTTTATCTATATTATATTTATCAAAAATTTCAGATACCCTATTGAGATAACTACCATTAATAAAACTCTATTTTAGTTTTTCAGCTTCTTTATAATGATCTTTTGCATAATGATTGGCGATTTTGCAATAAGAACAATTTAAATTACAACTTTCAGAAGTAATTAATGTTAAATTATTTATTATACCAAATTTTAAAGAATTTAAATCAATCATATTTAAATTTAAACCTTTCTATCATTTAATTATCTTGTAGGTTTTAAATCTCGTCGTTGACTAAAATGAGAACCACAATGACTTTTCTAATGGCAAGGTTCAGGTGGTCTTGGCCAACTATAACTATCATGACTTTTCTGACTGCAAACACCTCTATTACCGCTACGATCACCACTATTATAACCACCATCATAACTACCACGATAGCCACTATTATAACCACCATCATAACTACTACGGTAGCCAGCACGATAACTACCATCATAAGTGCATACTCGAGAGATTTTATTCATAGTATCTTCAAAAGGTAAAGCTTTAATAAAATCATCTTTATTAGGTATTCTAATTGAACTGATTAATACCTAAACTTCAGAGTTATTTTTTACATAAGTATTATTATTAAATTGTTCTATTTCACTTTGAATATCTGACATTTGTTTTGGCAAGAATTTTTCATCTTGATAGTTTGGAATAGCCAAATCGGCGCCTATAGATAATCTTTTTCGCTCTTTATTAATAAAATTATAAATACTCTATATATAAGCCCATTGGGCTAAATCATCTTTAGATGGTATAGCCATTTTATCCCTCCTATTTTTGAGATTTATATAAAATTATATGGAAATATAACTATATAGTTCCATTATCATTATTCTAATTATCATATAATTCCAAATCATAAACAGTAAAATTAAATTTTTTACTATCTAAAATACAATTTACCTATCCTTTTTCATCAATTGCATTTAAAGAAATATAATAAATATCATCAATATTTAATGCACTATAAAAATTATAAAAATCAAGTCTTTCTTCAAACGTTGGACTCTCTTCTGAACTTAAATAACCAACTGATAAAGCGAAAACTTGGTTTCTTGGTAATGATACAATTTCATCAGTTCTATCTTTTACTACAAACGTAGATTCATCTGTTGAAGTCATTCTATAAAAACAATTAGAAGGGACAGATAATTTTAAACTCTAATTAGTTTTTTTATCTTTATTATAAAAAATAATTTCAATAGGCATAATTACTACCCTCCATAGATTTATATATTATATTATACTAAAAAAAATGGGATAAGTCAAATAACTTATCCCATTTGGTTTTATATTTTAGAATAAAAACAAACAACCGCCAACAACTAAGCCAATTAATGAAGCACAAACCCCAATAATAAACATTATTTTATTGTAGCCTTGATTCTTACCAATAAATCCTGCTACTACACCAGCTACGCCAGCGATTACGGAAATGGGCCAAGCGACAGGTCCAAAAAATAGCAAAATAACAGATAAAATGCCTAAGATTAAACTACCTAGACCTAAACCTTTACCATTTTTCATTGTTAAAATCTCCTTTCAAACTTTTATATAAAATATAAAAATTTAAATAAGGAAATTTATCTAACCAGGCCAATTAAAGATTCAATTCAGCCTTAAGTCTGTCAATCATTTCCTGCTCATCAGGAGTAATCTCCATTACAGGTCTCTCAGGGTCGACTTCAAAATTGATTTCATTACTTGTAGGAGATACTGCTGCTCCTACTGGATTCTTTGGACAGGTCAGGCTAATAGCGATTTGAACGCGCTCACCACCATCATTAGCCCAAACATAATACTTCTTATCAGATTCGCCAATCCAATCCTTACCGAATGATTCGGCAAGCACCTTGGCAACATTTTCCTTAGCAATACTTCCGCGTGCTATAATAATCACTCCTTAAATATTTAAATAATTATTCACGTTCTGGCGGAGGTATTTGACGCACTCGCGTAATAGGTATCCATTCGCCATTTTCATCGTGTATATAATATATAGGTCTTGTATTTAATGACTACAGATCAAACTCATCAAAACTAATGGTAGTAGTAGAAGATTCATTTTCTGCGATTTCTCCCGTGTCCTGTCTATCTTGCTCGCACCATCCGCACAAATAATATCCGCCGTTTTCATCTTCATCATCTTTATGATATGTTAAATCATCAATGTAATATGGATTACCGCAATCTCTACAAGTTTTAGTGATTTTACTAGCGCATTCATCACAAAGATAATTTCCATTATCTCCAACAACAATTGCGTCTTCATACCATAAACGACAACCGCAATTCTCACAATAAACAATATCATCACTGTCAGAATTGCCATATCTAATCTCACAAGAACGGCACATCATTGTGCCATCACCAGGAGATACATACTCAGAATTACAATGGATACACATTACTGAATGTCCAATATGATACTGAACCTTCTTCCAGTCATTGTTACGAAAATATCCTTTACTACGAGCATAAATAGGCAAATAACAACTGGATAAAAGAATATCATTATAATGAGTAGGACTTGGACAATCATGAACAGTTTTATCAAGTTCTACAAGACGGCCATTCCAAGGGATATAAGTACGACTCAAATCTTCATCCCAGTTAGTTAAACGGTCTTGAACCGAACGAATAGCGTCTGCACGCCAACTACCAAGGCCTAAATTCCATTCTCTATTAAACACTTCCCAACGAAGTTCATCAATAATATCTGTGGCTTCATAAGGATATGGACGGCCCATAATGACACCATTTTCATCATCAGCCAAGAAACCCAAACAACGCCACTTTTTACTATCCCAGAGTAAATCATCAGGGAATGAAGGAAGGTTCTGTTTATCATCGCCTCTCAAATAGCAGATAAATGTGCTACCGTCCATCAGATAACTCAAATCACCAGCGCGATATTCGCCATCAAGAGCGTGGCAAGAACGCCAGTTATATGTAGTTTCGCTCAAACTGAGATAATCAAGAGGATGTACTGATATACAAAGGATGCCCTCAATACAGTCTCCTTGAATAATACGACTGGCCTCATTCTGAACAGTTTCCAGCAAATCCTTATCTTCAATGAAATATTTAAATGCTCGTATTAGTTTAGAACCCGGCGAAATAAATGTATTACTCTTAGTATGGTCCCAACCAGTTTTTACGGTATTCTCATAAAATCCTTCTTCGCCCTGCGTTTCAATAAATCGACATAACTCATAATTATTCATTCGTAGAGCAACATAATCCAAGAAATCATTGTATTTCTTAATTTTTGCCTTTTCTCCCAAATGGAAGGAACGCTTGCCCGGCAGCTCCACAATGAGTTTGCCGCCCATAAAATTATTAATGAATCGTGCTTTATTGCGCTCCCATTCACTCATCATATTATTAAGAGCGTCCTCACTCACATCATAAATACCCTGACTATACTCTAATACGTGTTTGACTTGCTGTTTTAGTTCATCTAAATTATAACTCTTCATTAACCTTTAACCTTAATCTTCTCAATTTTCGCACAGTCAGGGCAAATAGTGGCCCCGGCGTTTTCCGGTGTCTTTTCAAATGCTTCACCGCAACAATCACACCAATTAGCGTGGTCGCCCACACAATCGGGGCACAAGAACATAGTTCCACCATCGATTTTCTTAGTGGGGAATGTCTCATAATTATAAAATGGCTTCTTACAATTATGACAAATTACCGTATAAGCATCAACAGAGCGTCTATCATTTACCCAATTATAACCATAAGCCGCACTATATTCATCAATGTCATCATCCAAAGGATACCCATTAGTGAAATAAGGATAGTATTTTTCCTTCCACTCGAAATCAGGAATTTCCTTCACCATCAACATTCTCTTCACCTTTTGGATGGTGTCGAATAAATGGCTAACATTTAATGTTTCAATGAGACTATGCTCATTTTTATAGCCGACAGAAAGATTGACGCCGCACACATCCCAGAATGGACACAGAATACTAATATCGCTGAATGAACCAATATGCTCTACGAAACCAAAAGAAGATACATAACGAATAAAATCTTCATTGATGCCATCATAAAACACACAATCATTCGCGCCCTGGCGGTCCAACTGAATCAGATACTTCAAATCATCAAACGGAAAATCTGGATGCTGTTCAACAAGCGCGTATGCGCCCCATCCGCCTTTCTCTTCATCAGTAGTCAAAATAATGTGCGGGCGCAATTTTGTGGTCTTCAAAATTTGAAGAATCGCGAATATACCGGCGCGGTCATCAGCTCCAAGACCCTGCGGACTCCACACAACATTCTGTGTAGTATCATAATAAATTTCAGTAGGAGGAAGCGGAAATACTGTATCCATATGGGCAACCAATCCGATAGGAATATCTCCCTTGGCTACAATATATTCCTTTGTTGCGATAATATCGGTATAACGAGCCTCTAACACGGCACGCATAGCCTTAATCATCTGCTCTTGGGTGAGCTTGGCTAACTGCTTGAATGCCAGATACTCAGAGTCTTTCATCACTCGCATCTATCAATCTTCCTTTCTTATTTTATATAAATATTATATAATATTTAAATAAAATTGTCAATTTTGGTCATTTGTTCTAACGGGCAAGATTACATTGTCTATATAATTCTTGATTTTAGATGGAACTGCTAATGACATTTGGTTATGGCACAAATGGCATTGAAGAGCATCTCCTTCTACGCATCGTTGACCGCAATTCAATCTATGCTTGGCGAAGTCTGGCCCAATCATTCGATTCATCGGCGCGGGCTCGACATTAAGAGTGGTAATTACCATATTTAAATCGCCCGGCCAAGTTTTATCATATTTATATAGACGATATAAAACTTCTTCTTGTTCACTACTGGACGCACCAAACTCAATAGTTGTTGTATCATTATCATAAAACTCTACATCATCAGGACGAATGAACGCGGCATTCGCATTCACGCGAGAAGTTGTCAGATAACCACTATATGCTACATTAGCACGATAACGAATCGGAATGGAAAATTTTTCCAATTTGTCTTGCTCGAAAAAAATTGGCGCAGTAATTAGCGCGTAGCAAGCACCCAGTTCGTTTACTGTTTGTAAGTCTGCGAAATTATTAATTGCGAAGGAAAAATAAAATGCCAATCCATTTTCCTTTGCTCTTTGGGCAATCGTAGTATACATAGTAGAAATGATTAAACGCCGATTAGTTTTATTTAGTCTGCTATTAATCATTTTTAAATAATCCCAATCATCAACCTAATCAACAACTTCATAAATAAAATCCGCGTGAGGATATAGTTCTATTGCGTCAATCATCGAATCGCCGTGATTATCTGCGAATAGAATTTCATCAGCCTATTGGATATATTGATTTTTTATATATTTCAAACAATATCTCATTATATAAGTCCTTTTTTGTTTTTATTATAGCATATTTTTTAATATATGTCAATAAATTGGTCAAAAAATTAGTAAGCCATATTTTGATTTGGGTTTTCGGTCTTTGCCCCCGACCTCGCCCGGAGCAAACCCATAGAAAAATGAGGTTAGGAATTAAATCCTAACCTCATTAAAACATTCAAGGTTATGGGATTAACCCAACTTTCTATACCCCATAACCTTGGACTTCTTGCCCTCGGCATTAGCCACAGTCTGCTCAGCCTTCTCGACCTTTTCCGCGGACACAAGTTTGGTCAATCTTGCTCCAACTTTGGCAATGCTCACGTCCTCGGGCATATCACCCAGAGCATCCATCACAGCATTACGAGTCATAAACTCGGTGTCGCTCAGGACGGCATACACCTTATCCATCAGCTCGTCAGCCTCGGCCTTCTTAGCAGCGGCGCGCTCCTTAGCCTTATCGGCCTTCTTATCCAGCAGAGCAATCTCGTTCTCACAGAACTCGATAATCTTGGTGGGCTCGACATCAGTCTCGCCAGTCTCCATAGCCTTGATAATAGCCTCATAAAAATCACGCTTAGTGGTGCGATCGGTAGTCTTCATATTTGTATACCTCTTTCAAAAATTTATTTTTGTTGTAAGGTCTTCCTTTACCTTACATATATATTATATAATTTTTTTTTAAAAAAATCAAAATACTTTATATTGAACCAGTTAGGAGAAGAAAATTTTGCGAGGATTTTCGATTTCATTTCCATCTTCATCAATGAAATAACCCTTATCAAAATCGCAATATCCCGTTTTGAGACTTACCCAACTGCGGTTAGGATTGTCTCTACGGTGCTCCATCCAGCCCTTAACATTCCAAGGAATAACGTCCTGAACAGCATCCTCAGTCATCTTCTCCAAATCCAGATAGGTATGGGAAATATTCCACTTATCAACAAACTGCTCAACGGGGCCATAATCCTTGATTTCGCCAGAACGAATCTTCTTAGCACAACACTCACACAGAGTATCAAAGTTAAGATGAGTGATATAGCCATTGAATGCGATTTCAAATGTATTATCGCTATGGATGAAATGGCGCTCAGGGCCAGGCAATTGGTCGCGCCAATCCTCACATTTAGAATTGTAAAGGTCAATCTCACGCTGACAAACGGGGCACTCAGCAGTCTCATTGTCATAGCAATCCTGACAAATCAAACGACCCTCAACCTCATACAATTCCTCAGCATCGCAATAACGACCGCACTCTTCGCACCCGCCATCGCCATTACAACTATGACAAATCAAATCATTGGAACTCAGGAGACTTTCATCATAGCCGCTGGAAGTCTTACCACAACTCAGGCACTCACTCACGCCAGAGTAATAAATGTCAATCTTATCCGGCAGAGCGGCATTCAGATACATCAGATGCTCAAAACGGAAATCGCTATACATATGACCAGTAGAAAAATTCACAGGAATTTTCTTCTCGCCAACCTGAACACTGTTCTCGCAATCAGCCCGGAACAGACAGGTAGTATCACGATACTGATAATGAAGGTTCTTCTCGGCCAAGCTCTTCAACCAGTTCAGGCACTCGCCCACCAGTTCATCATTACAATAGGGATACTCGCGAATATTAACAATAACATCGCGGTCAACAACAAACAGGCAACGCCACTTCTTACTGTTCCAATGACCATCAGGAATATCCATCTCATAGTTGGGATTTCGCAGATACGCCACCACGACGCAAGGAGAGTTCATCATCTCTACGGTGCCCTGACGATAATCACCGCAAGCCTGCCAGCTCATACAGCTATCCCAGCCCTCGTTATTATCGCTCATTGTCATAAAATCCAGAGGATGAATGGACAGGCACAGTTCGCCAGTCAACTTCTTCTGATTGAGAATACGAGAATGTTCCAGACGAAACTCTTCGAAGATTTCATTCCACTCCTGGTTCTCAAAAGTGGCGAGAATCTTACCCAGAATCTTCACAACCTTGGCGCCGGTATTCACACGAATGCCATTCACAGTGAACTCAGAGCGGCTCCAAGAGTTATTAGCCAGCATATAAGAATCAATCAGACGAGTAATGTTATCCGCCTGGTCATCGTCCAGACCCAACGCGGAATAATTACTCCGCATCCAGAAATTTTCACGAATCAGGGCTTCCATCTTAGCGATGCCATTATCATCTCTGCGACAACGAGCTTCATTGATTTCATCAGCCAGCTCATCAGCTCCCTTAGAGAAGTTGAAGGACTTCCTCAGAATAATCTGCTCACCGAACATCGTGTAGAGACGCTCCTTAGCCTCTGCCCACGGCGCCATCGTGTTCGGCATAGACTGAACGCAACAACCAGTCGCATCATACTCATTATTCTTACCGCCATATGCCTCAATGTAAGCACGAATCAGGTCAATATCTTCCGTAGTCAGGGCGTCATACAGATTCATTTCGTATCATTTCCTTTCTTCATCTTATATATATATTATATTATAAATTTATAAAAAAATCAAATAAGGGTCTTACCGCCGAGAGGTAAGACCCTTATTTTTGGGGATGAAATCAACAAACTGGGGGGGATATATATTACTTAACCTGATTCATCAGCATCAGAGGCAGAGCGATGTCCTTCATATCGCCATCATTCATCAGCATCAGCATCATAGGGTTAAACGCATTGGTAGAACCATTGGCCTGGCTCATCAGCATCATAGGAATCAGCATATCCTTCATATCGGACTTGCCATCCATCAGCATCAGCATCCACAGAGAACCGAAGGGGTTATCCGCAGAAGGGGCCTCAGAGTTGCCCATCAGATTATCAAACAGAGAGATAACCTTGGTTGCGAAATTGAAACCAAAGGGAGAGCGGATGGGCATAATAGTCTTCTTCTCACCAGCCACAGGGTCAATGGCAACCAGGTCGCCGGCCTCGGTCTTGCTGATAACGAACATAGGCTTGCGTGCGTGGATAATGACATCGCCCACCGCAATGTCCTTGATAGCCACAGGCATCTTGAACAGGAAATTGGAACCATCGAAGTTGAACACGTCAACATCCATCAGGTCGCCGGTGCTCTTATCGTAGGCAGTCCAAACGCCAGAGGTATTCTTAACAGCCATACCGTACATAGACATACGGATGGAATCGTTGGTAATCTTACCGAAATCAAAATTGAAACCCTTCATTTTATTCTCCTTTTCTTCATTATCCTTTTTTTCGTAATTCTTACAGTTTTTACACAGGTCGTCAGTACAAATACTCACCTGGTCAGCGTAAGGACTAATAACACTTGCTTTGGTATTGAGCTTTGTGATAGTAGCCAAATCGTCTGCACTAATAAGTTTAGTGCTACTTGTAGTCGCAAACCAATCAAGAGTGAGACTATCCGGCTTCACAGCATTGGTAATGGGTTTAGTAGTGCTGGTAGGAACATTCCAATCAATAGTAAAACCATCAGGCTTCTCAGTATTGGTAGTCGCCTTAGTTGCGGTATTATCTGCGATGGGACCGCCTGTAATGCCATTCCAACTCAAATTAGAGGGCTGAGCGGTCGCATAAGCGGGCTTATACTTATCAGCATCAGTGTAAATCTTTTCATAATGCTGATTTACATCATTGTAATAGTTATTGATTTCCTCACGCTGTTTAACGTAAATCTTATAACAATGACTATCATTAGCACACATTGTTTCTTTCCAAGTCTGCTCTGCCTGAGTAGGCTTCGTAGAAATGACATAATCACTGACTTCTCTTACCTCAATACCACTCATCAGAACATCAGTAATGAATCGAGGAGTCCACTCATTGGTAAGAAACTGACCAAAGGATTTATCGTCAGACTGAAATCCCATATCCTCCTTACCAATAGCTACTAATACTTCATTTGTATCAATATCGAAATGAACATTAGTCGGAATAATTGTCTTATCAGTTCTGGAACAATGCTCCTTAATTGTCTTACGAATCTTACACCAAGCATCGTAATCAAACTTCTTATATTGCTTACTCTTGACTGCCTTATTAAACTTCTCAAACAGTTCATCGAATGCAAACTGAGAACAGCTAACAGTCAAAATTGGACGCTTAATTTTTGCCATTATCTTCCTCCTACCTACGTCGCATTATTTCAGACTTAATATAGTCGAGGTCAGACTGCGACAGGTCATCATCGACGTCAATAGTATAATTGCCCGCGTCCGCGTGAACCAGCGCGTCAATAATATCTTCTACCTCTTGGGTGTGCTTCGCATAGGGCCAGAACGGGTCATTCATATTAAACATACTTATCACTCTCCTGCGTTATCGAAATTTCGGACATTCTATTACCAATTAACGGAATTTCGTGAAGCGCGTGCCTCAATCTCATCAATCTCGACAACGCCCTTGAACTCGTGATTATGCTTCAAACAATTCTTAGCATAGGTAATCATCACATCGTCCCAATCGCCCTCTTCTTCGGCAATTCTATCAATATAGTGATTGCCGGCGTCAATGGCATCATTAAGGAACAGGTAATAATCCTCTTCTATGTCGAGAATATATTTAATCTTATAAATAGTCATTAGTAAATATCACACCCATCTACAACTTCATCAGAGTCATACAGTTTCTGAAAATACCAGACCAAATCTTCATCGTCAATACGGGCGACAGACTTCATACAATTGAGCTGGTCAAACATATCAATGAGACGGTTATCCTCCATATCCTCATAATGAACAGTCTTCACCTGATAATCTTCGTGATGAGGAACGCACAAATGGATATTAATGAAATACGCCAGGCTAACCCTCAACAGACTCTTGTTCTCATAGAACATTACGACGTCCTTGTCGTGATAGCCATCGTCCAGAACCAAAGCCTTAATCATATTCATCAATCCCTTTCTTATCTTATATATATATTATATTATATTTTTTTTAAAAAATCAATCGAATAGATTTTTGCCAAACTCTCTGCGGAATGCATCCTCGAACATATGCCAATTACCGCAGAAATAAGTATCTACATACCAGTCAGCCAAATCGGCGTTAACAGCCTCTTTGATAATGCTAGCAAACACATCTGTATAATCCATTAATATGCCTCCTCAACCTGATACCAAGTAGCGAGAGAACGATGAGTGTAATAACGAGTATACGCATCTACCCAAATAGCCTCTTCGGCCCACTGGATATGTTCTTTGGCCAACTCATCGCGCACCTGCTCGACATAATAGTCAATAGTGTTATCGAAAATAACACCCTGCTCAACCAAATTATCATAGAAGGTATCTACAATAATCTGAGCGCGCATATTGACCACACCGGGGTCGCAAACAATGAATGCTGAACGAGCTCGATCATCAGACCTCAAACCATATTTAATATGATAACGATAATTCATAATTACAACTCCTCAAATGGATTTTTAATGTCGATTAACTCTGCTTGATACCAGATATGGTCGTCAAGCATAGTCTTATATTTATTGTATCCAAGGTTCCAAAATGATTGACCTTTATATTCTGGGCCTACCGGACGTTGACCAGTCAAATATTTTACTTTATCTCGATACTCTTCAACAAACTCGCCGATATAATGTTTCCATCGGACTTGCTTCTTTCTAGCCAAATCCTCAAAATGACTGCGAGCATAAGTTTGAGCATCTTCAAGAGCCTCTTCAAGACTCTCGCTATAACGAACCATAGTTATTATATCGCCCGTATCATAAGTGCCGTAGGTGAGTACATATTTCTGAAACATTAGAACTCCTCCCACTCTTCTTCTATTGGTATTAACGAAAGAGGTACGTCAGGGCTTTCTTCTACTTTATACCAAACGTGGTCATCAATCATTGGCCAGTATAAATTATTAACATAGTCCCATACCGCATCCTCTTTATCCCAAGTATTAGGTAAATGTAAATCTTTTACTACTTTTTCATAAACTTTCTTTTGGCTGGGAAACCGAATATGATTATCATTGAATTTACGGAAAAATAAACTATGGGCTAACCGTATCGCTCGGAATTGAGCCTGTTCCACATTAGAGGCATTAATAAATATACGACCTTTACATACGCCTCCCTGAATTGTATCATATAGACCATACTCAATCTTATACATCATAAGCCCATTTCCTTCCTTTACCTTATATATATATTATATAATAATTTTTAATAAAAATCAATAAAAAAAAATAAGGATAATATAATACTATCCTTATTTTTGTATCAATGCTCACGAGGGTGAGACTCCATATATTCTTTAATGCGGTCGCCGTCGTATCGACTCGGGCACTCCGCGCACAAAAACGAACCATAGTTCTTACAAACGTGAATATCCTCATTGGTGTTCGGGTCCTTAGGGATATTCAACGGGTCAAATGCACAATAAATCATTCTTTTACCTCTTTATCATCGGTTCATCTCGATATATACTTCATTGCCCGTCCAATTATCCATAGCCATACACTCCTTGCGGATAGTACCGACAATTAGATTGAATAGACAGTTGTAATCGAACTCTTCCCTATCCAGATTCTCGTCCATAGAGAGGAAACCATCTTCTACGAAATCAATACGGACGAGATCTTCATTATGTAGTTCACATTGAGTTATGAGTTTATCCCACATATCCCAATAGTCAACATCATAAGTCTTAATGGTATACTTACACAGTTCATAGGCATCACTGAATCGAATGACGTGCCACGTATAGATATTCATATCAATCAATCCTTTCTATTGGGATTACGGATAATAATTTCTTTCGCCTCTTGGGTGCGAAAAGGATAAGTATTAGGAACAGCATTGAAGGCATCTACGATACGGTTAAAATCATCCTGCTTAAAATAGGGGCACTCGCCGCCCTTTGCCATTGGGCAAGTTTCAGAATGACTTAGACCCCAACTACAAAACCAAATTGTGCGGTCATTCCAAGGCATATCAGTGGGATTAGAATAAGGACAATCTTCTACCTGAGTGGGCATTTCATCAACAAGGATTTTCATAAGCAACTGTCTCCTCATAAGTTGGAATAAATGGACATTTCTCGTCTTTCTCTGCTACTGGACAATGATTATAATCAAGTCTACACATCGTCATTTCATCACCAGTCCAGGCATTATAATTCAAATAACTCGAACCACAGTTTGTAGGATTAGGAATGAATGGAGAATCCGGACCATAATCATCAGTTTGGACTTCGTTCTTCTTATCTTTACAGCGCAAACGCCGACCACAATACGGACAATAATTTATCTGGCGATGAATATGAATGAAATCATCATTATAATCACTCCACTCTCCGGTCTCAATATCGAAATACCAAGCATCATCAGTGGGATTGTAATAAACTTCGTGGTCATACATCTTAGGATTACAGTAATCGCACATTACATTTCCCCCCAAGGTCTTTCTTCAATCTCACATTCAAATTTTGTCAGACGATACGGTTTATTACTGATGTTTTTAGGAGCGAGACAATCCATCATAAACGCCGCATTGAATTCCATCGGACCGGTAAACTTCGTGGACTCTTCATTGGCGCGTGCTCTACGAATCAGATTGTCAACATAGGCTTTGGCTTGCGCGTCGTTCTCAGCAATGATTACCTGCTTGGTAAACTCCATACCCTCATTGGCATAGTAAATATACATTTTCATATTATTTTACCTCCGCGACACGAGTCAGTATACTTTGATGAATGTTATGATAGAGGTTATAGCCCTTTACAGTTCCGCGAATACGATGCTTAGTGCCCTCGGGCCAATCCTTCGCGGTAGTAGTCCAGAGATAAATATTGCCGGACTCGTCCTCGAAAGTCATCATATTAGAATGACCATAATTGGTTTCCAGTTTGTAGTTGCGGATGACCACGATACTGCGGTCAATGCGCTCACCGATGGCGCCCTGATACTGACTAGGATGCGCCGGCCACAACAGAGCATCAATGTTCTCGTGGATTTCGGCGTCAGTCTTCAACTTCTCGTCATCATTACCAACCAGCGCCCACTCCAACTTCATAGGATTACAATCAGTAGGCAAGTCCTCAGGAAGGTCGATATCAGAGGGGAAATACCAGCCCCACAGCCGGCAATACCGGGCAGGAGAATACTTAAAATACTCATTGTTTTCGTCCATCCCACCATTCTTAAAAATGATGATATAATCATTTATAAAACCCAGAACGATTTTCTGAGTTTTAAAGGGAATGTTCTGAGGCTCAGCGATGCCATACATCTTGTTGTATTCGTCCTCGGTATACCACCGCACTTGTCTAGTGCTACCGTTCTTCTGATTCTGGACCTTCACATACTGACGTCCATTAACAGTATATACCTCGCTCACAATGGCATAGGACTGGAAAGACTTCGCTACCATTTGTATCATTCCCTTCATTCATCTTATATATATATTATATAATATTTTTTAATAAAAATCAAAAAAAGGGATGAGGCGCTAGACCTCATCCCTTCAAAATACTTGTATCAATGATTGAAAAATTAGCCCTATGAACATACAAATCCATACCATCAATTGTGATATGCGTGGTCTTGGGCAAATTCTTACAAAGTTCCCAACTAACATCAGACCCGCTATACATTCGGATGGGCTCGCCCGTCTGAGACTGAATCACAACAACACGAGGCTTTACTGTGCGTCCGTGAGACTGCTCATTAATACACCACCACTGAACAGTCCAATAGTCAGTCCAATTCATACTGAACCAAGGTTCATCTACACCAATATACGCATCATTTGTGCGGGCGTGGGTATTGATAACCTCAGGAATATTCATATCCAGAATTTCAAGGCGGTTATCGGCGAAAATAATAGTTGAACCGCACGAATCAATCTGCTTGCCGTCGATATATACAGACATTACAGAGGACATTGTCCAATTATACTGCCAATATCCTTCGGTGCTGTAAGTGTATTCCTTCACCTTGTTCGGCTCAATATTGAATGTAGAGCCAGTTGCGCTCAGCCACAGGTCGCCAGCATTGTCATAGAAATCGGCGTTGAATGTGATTTTTACTTCTTCATCTTCTGGGCCATTGTCGCCACTCAAAGTTTCGCCCTTCGGGCCACCACAACCAGCACACATCAGAACAATCAGAATCGCCATCAACGCACACAGAAACTTACGCATTAGTCTCCTCCCACCATTTGGTAAACGGCATCCAGTGAAGAACAATATCGCCCTCGCAAATATTGCCCCAGACTTCTCCATCATAATCCCAATAACTTACTGAATAACTCTCTTCGGTCATATCAGGGCGACCCCGATAAACAGGTGCGGTATGAACGACATAGGCCTTAGCCTTATCTTTGAGAGACGGATAATCACTGGGCACACTTTCAAGGGCATTCACCCAACCACTTTTAATTTCAACGCTCATAAATCATCAAATTTCCTTCCTTATCATATAAGGGCGAGAGTGCTCCATTTGTATAAATATATACGACGCCAGTATTTCGGTCAGCGACCGCATATGCGTCTCCACCTAGCACCTCGCCCTTATCAACTGGGATAAATAGTTCTCTATCTTCTGGAAATACAATGCCATCATCAACGGCATTAGGCTTAAATGACGAAAAAATGCTAATAAACATAATCGCCACCAACAAAATTGCCGCAGTCAGGCACGCTGTTCCAAAATATTTCTTAATCGAGTCCAACATCAACCATTTCCTCGCTGGGGTCATATATCATCAATGACCCATCTTCATTATATAGCGGACAAAAACTGCCATATCCACCGACGAAAATATACATAACGCCAGTGACAGAATCGGCATACACTGTGGCGGTATGTCCGCACATATCACCACTGTCTATTTTCAGGAATCGCTCACTATCAGAGGGAAAAAAACTTCCATCTTGTAGCTCTTCCATTTTACTTGCTGGGCCGTTTACATAATTCTGTTCCATCTTATGGACTGTCTTAACTACCACCCAAATCATCATACCCAAGAGTAATATCAGACAGACCCAAATCATAAAACGGTCTAAATCTATTTTCTTCATTTGACTACCTCCTTAATCGAGATTGCCAAAAATTTGATTCATTGCTTCGCGGTATTCAGTTTCGGTGATTTCATTATAGTCGGCCTCGGACTCGTGAAAGTAATAATCTTCGGTCATACCACGCTTAACGATTTCATCGCTATCAAAATACTTAGTCGCAATCTCGTCCAAGTTATCTTCAATAAAGTCGTGAAGCGTATAATAGATTTCGTCCTCAGTATTACCTCTGAAATAGACATAGAACTCATCCTTGTCTCTGAGCGCGGTAGTGATAGTGATGTGGAAATATTTAGTCATCATTCCGCATCACCCCGATTGATGTAGGTGTCAATGATATTCAGACAATGAGCCATATACTGACCCTCGTCGCTATCCAGTTCGCCGTGATTGACCAAAGCATCAATCTCAGTCCGAATGTTCATCAGACAGGCATTGGCTTCGACCTTATTAACAGTAGTAGGAATATTCATTATTCGCCCTCCATCATTTTGTCGATATAATTGCGGAACTCGTAGATGCGCTGAATGTCATACTCGGCTTCCTCAATTTCCTTTTCGTGCATCGCTACGCTAATCGCATCAAACAAACCAGCCAGATGCTCCAACGCCATATCCAGATTCATCAATTTGTCGATGTAAGTGCGCGTATTAAATTCACCAGATAATTTCATCTTCATCTTCATCACCCTCGACAATCTCCTTGTCATACCACCAAGCCAAATCATCATACGGGCCACAGGTATTCTCACGGAGGTACTTATAGATTTTCGATTCCGGCCAATCACAGGGGACATTGATGTAATTGCGAACAGTGCGCTCATACCAAACTTTCATTATTCCACATCCTCATACAGGTTAGTCTCACAGATAGGGCAATATGCCCAGCCGTGGGTCTCTTCCTCAGTCCAGTCATCGAAGTAGATAGGTTCCCCGCACTCCGCGCAGATGAACCAAGCCTCATCACGGTTATAAG
>ULWZ01028326.1_pt1 | contig 20727 bp, 14 predicted proteins | sample 1960811 | NCBI WGS metagenome assembly ULWZ01 (sample SAMEA4835825, study PRJEB28245) | human gut metagenome | biome: gut microbiome; material: fecal sample | place: Denmark | collected 2008 | reverse complement strand
CGCTCCTGCAAGGCACGCAACAGCTGCACCTGTACCTCATAGCTCAGATTGCCCACCTCATCGAGAAACAACGTTCCGCCATTGGCAGCCTCGAAGGCTCCACGCTTGTCGGCATCGGCACCTGTGAAGGCTCCCTTCTTGTGTCCGAAGAACTCCGACGCTGCCACATCACGAGGTATGGCACCGCAGTCGAGAGCCACGAAGGGTTTGCCGGCACGCTGGCTCTGCTCGTGTATGCGACGCGCTACATACTCCTTGCCCGTGCCCGACGCTCCGAGTATGAGCACCGACATAGGCGTTGGCGCAACAAGACTGACGTAGCTGTAGAGCTGGCGGGACGCGTCGCTTTTCCCCTCGATGTATCGAGGGGAGGGGTTGAGGGGTTGAGGGGTTGTTGTGGTGTGATTTGAGTTGTTGGGTTGTTTTGTCGTTTTGTTGTTGTTTGAGTTGTTTGGTTGAGGTGTTGAGGTGTTGTCATTCTGCAGCGCATCCTTAATCTTGCTCAGAAGGATGTCGGGCTGAATGGGTTTGGCGATGTAATCGGCGGCACCCGACTTCATAGCCAGAACGGCGTTTTGCACTTCGGCATAGTTGGTCATGACGATGAAGGGGATTGGCATACAGTGCTTGTGCAACCATGCCAGCAGTTCCAGTCCGTCGCGGTCGGGCAGACGGAGGTCGCTGAGCACAAGATTGTAGGCAGGCTTGTTCTCGATAAGACGCACAGCAGCACCTACCGACGTGGCCTTATCCACATCGAATCCCTTCTTCTTGAGCCATGTCTGCATCATTGTTCCGAAAGCTATGTCGTCCTCAACAATCAATATACGTGTCATAAACCTATATGTGTAAAGCTAATTAAATGTTTGTAGGTGCAAAATTACTGATTTTATAATTAAATGTGTAAATTTGTATTGTTAAACACCTAAAAATTAAAGATATAGGAGGAAACTAAATCTATGATACCACAAGAATACAGCAAGTTTATCCTGAAAGACGTGACGTTCGTGAATCTTATGATGCGTCGCATATACAACGTGCTCATCGTGGCCAATCCCTACGATGCCTTCATGCTTGAAGACGACGGACGTGTGGAAGAGAAGATATACAACGAGTATGTGGAGCTGGGACTGCGCTATCCGCCTACGTTCACACAGGTAAGCACATCGGAAGAAGCCTATCAAGTGCTTCGCACCATGAACATCGACCTCGTAATATGTATGCCTGGCAATGCCGACAACGACGCCTTCTCGGTGGCACGTGACATCAAGGCGGGATTTCCCAAGATTCACTGCGTGGTGCTGACGCCTTTCTCGCACGGCATCACGAAACGAATGGAGAACGAAGACCTGTCGATATTCGACTACGTGTTCTGCTGGCTCGGCAACACCAACCTCATACTGTCTATCATAAAGCTTATCGAGGACAAGATGAACCTCGACCACGATATTCAGGAGGGCAATGTGCAGATGTTGCTGCTTGTAGAGGACAGCATCCGATTCTACAGCTCCATACTTCCCAACCTATATAATTATATACTCGCACAAAGCAAACGATTTTCTACCGAAGCACTCAACCGACATGCTGCAACGCTACGTATGCGCGGACGTCCTAAGGTTGTGCTGGCGCGCAACTATGAGGAAGCGATGGCGCTATACAGCAAGTATTCAGACAACGTACTGGGCGTTATAAGCGACGTGCGATTCCCCATCAATGGCGTAAAGGACAGTGAGGCAGGATTGAAACTGCTGCGCAACATTCACAAAGACAACCCTTATCTGCCGCTGATAGTGGAAAGTACGGAGAGCGCCAACCGCGAGAAGGCTGAGGCTGAGGGATTCCGTTTCGTCGACAAGAACTCGAAGAAGATGTCGATCGACCTGCGTGCCATCATGGAGGAACACATGGGATTCGGCGACTTCATATTCCGCGACCCGAAGACCAAGGCTGAGATAATGCGCATACACTCGCTGAAGGAGCTGCAGGACAACATCTTCAAGATTCCAGACGACTCGATGCTCTATCATATCTCGCGCAATCACATGAGCCGTTGGCTGTCGGCGCGAGCCATATTCCCTGTATCTGAATATCTGAAGAAGATAACGTGGGACCGACTGAAGGACATCACCGCCCACCGCGAAATCATATTCGACGCCATTGTGCAATACCGCCACATGAAGAATCTGGGCGTGGTGGCAGTGTTCGACCGCATGAAGTTTGACGCCTACTCGCACTTTGCTCGAATAGGCGAGGGTTCGTTGGGAGGCAAGGGTCGTGGCCTGGCTTTTCTCGACAACATCATCAAGACACATCCCGACTTCAACACGTTTGCCGGAGCAACGGTGCAGATACCCAAGACCGTGGTGCTCTGTACCGACGTGTTCGACCAATTCATGGAGCAGAACAATCTGTATCAGATAGCGCTGAGCGACGCTTCGGACGACGAGATACTGCGCCACTTCCTGCACGCACAGTTGCCCGACTCGCTGATAGCCGACTTCTTCACCTTCTTCGAAGCTGTGAAGTGTCCGATAGCCATACGCTCCAGCTCGCTGCTCGAAGACGCCCACTATCAGCCCTTCGCCGGAATATATTCTACATACATGATTCCTTATCTTGAAGACAAGTATGCCATGCTCGAAATGCTGGCATGTGCCATCAAGGGCGTGTACGCTTCGGTGTACTATAAGGACTCGAAGGCGTACATGACGGCTACGAGCAATGTGATAGACCAGGAGAAGATGGCGGTGATTCTGCAAGAAGTGGTGGGCAAGCAGTATGACGGACGCTACTATCCCAACATATCGGGTGTGCTGCGCTCGCTCAACTACTATCCTATAGGCGACGAGCGTGCCGAGGACGGCATAGCATCGCTGGCGCTTGGACTGGGCAAATACATTGTGGACGGAGGTCAGACGCTGCGCGTGTCGCCCTATCATCCCAACCAGATATTGCAGACAAGCGAACTGGACACGGCCCTACGCGAGACACAGACACGATTCTACGCTCTGGACACTCGCCACGTGGGCAACGACTTCAAGGTGGACGACGGATTCAACATACTCAACCTGAAGGTGAAGGAGGCTGAGCGCGACCATTCGCTCAACTACATCGCCTCGACCTACGACCCCTACGACCAGGTGATACGCGACGGAATATACGACGGCGGGCGCAAGGTGATAACCTTCGCCTCGGTGTTGCAGCACGGCGTGTTCCCACTGCCGCAGCTGTTGCAGCTGTCGATGAAGTATGGAGCGGAGTCGATGCGACGACCCGTAGAAATAGAGTTTGCATGCAACATCAACCAAGACCGCACGGGAGCGCTGTATCTGCTACAGATACGACCAATTGTCGACTCCAAGCAAATGCTTGACGAAGACGTGGCGGCTGTGCCCGATGCCGACTGCATTCTGCGCTCGCACAACTCGCTGGGACACGGCGTGACGGAAGACGTTACGGATATAGTATATGTGAAAACCGACGACCGCTTCACGGCATCAGACAATCCGACGATAGCGCGCGAAATAGAAAAGATAAACAAAACGTATCTTGACAACGGCGCAAACTACGTGCTTGTAGGACCGGGACGCTGGGGTTCGAGCGACTCATGGCTCGGCATACCCGTGAAGTGGCCCCACATATCGGCAGCACGTGTAATTGTGGAGGTGACTCTGAAAAATTATCGTGTAGACCCGAGTCAAGGTACACACTTCTTCCAAAACCTCACGTCGTTTGGCGTGGGCTACTTCACCGTCGACGAGAACCGTGGCGACGGATTCTTCGGCAAGAGCGAGCTCGACGCCATGCCGTCGGTGATGGAGACCGAACATGTGCGCGTGGTGCGTTTCGCCCGCCCGCTGAAGATAATGATGGACGGCAAGCGTCAGGAAGGTGCCGTGCTGAGGCGTTAGCGTCCGAAGTACTTGTCGGCAAGATAAGCCGAAAGCGGCTCCTTATACATGTCGCCGATGGGCAGATAAGTGTCCTTATCCATTACGATGCGGTTCTTGGTCACTTCCTGTACATGCCTCATATTGACAATATACGAGCGGTGTATGCGCAGGAAGTGGCTGGGCAACCGCTCTTCCATCTTCTTCATACTGAACAGCATGATTATTGGGCGCTGTCCGTTGATGTGAACCTTCAGATACTCGGACATTCCCTCGATGTAGCGTATGTCAGCAATGTTGACCCGAACTACACGATGCTCAGTCTTGAGGAATATCGAGTCGTCGTCAGTTGGGATTGCATCGGAAGCGGCAGGGCTTGCGTCAGATACTGACGGGGCTGCATTGACGGCAACGTTATTGTCGACAGGCTCGGCAGTAGTAGGATTTTCGAGTTCGAAGCGGTGCTTTACGCGCATGGCTGCACGCTTGAAGTCGTCGAGTCCGAAGGGCTTGAGCAGATAGTCGACAGCATCGACCTTGAATCCGTCGACGGCATACTCCGAATAGGCTGTGGTGAACACTACGAGCGGAGGCGCTGCGAGCGAGCGCACGAAGTCCATGCCATTCATGTCGGGCATATTGATATCGACAAAGATGGCGTCAATTCTTTCATTGTTTATTATGTCGCGTGCCTCGATGGCGCTTTGACATTCGGCTACAAGGTCGAGAAAAGGTATCTTCCTGACGTAGGCTGCGAGCTGCTGCAATGCGAGCGGCTCGTCGTCGATTACTAATGTTTTTATCATTGTGTGAGCGGAATTTCTAATTTCACTGTGTAAGTATCTTCTTCCTCTTTAATGTCGAGGGTGTAATCGTTGGGGAAGAGCAGGTCGAGTCGGCGGCGCACATTGCTGAGGCCTACGCCACCCTTCATGTTTTCGTCATGTTTTATTTCGGGACGGCTGTTGCGGCAACTGAACAGCAGGCGGTCGGCATGAGGCTGCAGGCTGATTTCGACGAACGACTTGGTGCGATAGCTGATGCCGTGCTTGAAGGCATTCTCAACGAAGATGACGAGCAGAAGCGGTGGCAGCATGCTGTCGGGCAATACGTCGGGCGCATCAAGACTGATGCTCACATTGCCCGTATTATAGCGCATGGACATAAGCTGAACGTAGTTGCGTAGAAACTGCACCTCGCGCGAGAGTGGTGTGAGCTTGTTGTTTCCCTCGTACAGCACGTAGCGCATCAGTTTCGACAGTTCCACAATCGATGCCTTGGCACGCTCGGGGTCGATGTCGACAAGGGCGTGGATGTTGTTGAGGGTGTTCATGAAGAAGTGGGGGTTGACCTGATACTTCAGGTATTGCAGCTGACGTTCCAGGGCGTGCTTCTCAATCTGCGTTAGCGCCTCGGTGGCTTCCTGCGATCGGAAGTAGAGCTTCACGCCGAGGTTCATGCCCATGAGCAGCAGTCCGCCGAACACAGCCACCATCTCGCCCGGACCGAACAGTGGCATCGGACTGAACAGACGCATCTCAGGCTTGCGTCGCTCGGGGTCGTTGGAGTAGGGGCGGTCGTATTCGCATTCGGGGCATTCCTTGTCAGTGTTGCATTGTTTGCATTCGGTGGGGGGAAGAGACTTGGGATGACGCATGCGATGATCGGGGCGCATGACGTATAGTGTGCACATCGTTATGGCAAGCAGAGACATTGCCAACGCTGTGTAGAGCCATGTGCGTCGCTTGATAATCAGTATGGGCGCAAGCAGAAAATTGTGTATAGAGAACAGCACGACCCACACGGTGTTGAACTTCCATGCGTTGAGAATCTCCTCCCACGAGAAATCAATATGCGGATTGGTCGACATACGCATGTACATGCTCATCACCGGCGAAAGGTACAATACTATCCACAACAAGGTGTATATGATATGTTCCTTGCGATAGTTCATCTTGGTTGTTTTTAGTAGCGCAAAAGTATACATATTATATATGAGTTAGAAATTTATTCAACGAATGCATTTGTTTAGTCAGCATATAGCTAAATGACAAACGCCCTGTAAGTGCAAAAGCTTTGAATCATGATGCTTTTGCCCTTACAGGGCGTTAGGCTTGCAAATTATATATACCTTATATTATAAGGGCTTGATTAGATCTGGCCTACGCTGTGCAGATATTCGGCAATCTGAACAGCATTGAGGGCTGCACCCTTGCGAATCTGGTCGCCTGAGAGCCAGAATGTGAGACCGCAGTCGTCGGCGAGGTCCTTGCGTATACGTCCAACGTATACGTCGTCCTTGCCGGCTGTCTCAAGTGGCATAGGATAAACGAGGTTGGCGGGATCGTCCTTCAGTGTACAGCCAGGAGCGGCAGCGATGGCTTTCTGAGCGTCCTCAACGCTGATGGGGCTTTCGGTCTCAATCCATACCGACTCAGAGTGTGAGCGCAATGAGCTTACGCGTACGCACATGGCAGAGCAGCGCACGTCGCTGTGCATAATCTTGCGTGTCTCGTTGAACATCTTCATCTCCTCCTTGGTGTAGCCGTTGTCGGTGAACACGTCAATCTGAGGAATCACGTTGTATGCCAACTGATGGGGGAACTTGCTAACAGTGACAGGCTCGTTGTTGACGAGCTCCTTGTACTCCTGCTGCAACTCAGCCATAGCGGCTGCACCGGCACCGCTTGCGCTCTGGTAGCTGGCGATGTGGATGCGCTTGATGTGGCTCAGAGCCTCAAGCGGCTTGAGCACTACCACCATCATGATAGTTGTACAGTTAGGGTTGGCAATGATGTTGCGTGGACGGTTGAGGGCATCCTCGGCGTTGCACTCGGGTACTACCAAAGGCACATCGTCGCACATGCGGAATGCCGACGAGTTGTCGATCATGACTGCACCGTGCTTGGTGATGGTCTCGGCAAATTCCTTAGATGTGCCACCGCCAGCCGATGTGAAGGCTACGTCGATGTCCTTGAAGTCGTCGTTGTGCTGAAGGAGCTTCACTTCATACTCCTTGCCCTTAAATGTGTATTTCTTTCCGGCAGAACGCTCTGAGCCGAACAGCACAAGGTTGTCAATGGGAAAATCTCTCTCTGCGAGTATGCGGAGGAACTCCTGTCCTACAGCTCCGCTCGCTCCAACAATTGCTACATTCATGTCTTGTATGTTTATTTGTTTGTTAACTAATTCCTGAAATTGGTTGCAAAGTTACAACTTTTATTATTAATAAGTTACAATTGTGAGTGAATTATAATGCAAAATTGCGTGATTTTGTCATTCCTGACGCTTTGGGGCGATACTTTGTGTTTCGTATGGCTTGTCATTTGCCCTAAACGTCTATTGTTCAATACGTCAGATTTTATTTTTATAAAACGTTACATATTTCTATAAAAGGAAAAAACAGATATAAAAACAGAAATCTATAATGTTCTTTTTTACGCAAAAATGACTATCTTTGCAGTTGAAAAGGAACTTGAAATAGAATAACGCGTATAAGGGAGGAACATATATGAATATCAATAGCAATTCGGAACAAAAGGTTGACCTTGACTATATTCTCGACAAAGGTGTGGCAGACTATTCGGATGGTGACATCGTGATATTCGAGCGAATAGGAGACAAGTCGCTGAACGGCTCAGTAAAACTCGACATGATTATGTTGGCTTACTGTGTCAAGGGACGTATGCAGGTAGACGTCAACGGCAAGACATACACTGCCAAGGCTGGCGAGGTGATGATAGGGCTGCCCAACAACGTGTACAGCAACTATATGATTTCGCCCGACTTCGAGTCGAAGATATTAGGCCTGTCGTATGCTGCTGCCGAGCGTAACATGCGCATCAACCGCGACGTGCTCGACCTTATAGGATATGTTGCCACCAATCCCGTTATAAGCCTTGATGACGAACGTCAGGCTCTTATCACGAAGTATTACTCTATAATAGTGCATAAGATAAAGTCGCCGCACGGCTATTTCCACAAGGAGATTATGCACAGCCTGTTCCAGTGTGCCATATACGAGCTGTTTGCCATCATTGCTCCATATGTGCAATACTCGCACGACGGTGGCGAGACGAAACAGGCGAATCTGCTGTTCCGTAAGTTTGCCGACCTGCTGTCTGCCAATGAGGGTAAGGTGCGCTCGGTGAAGCGTTATGCCGACGAACTGTGCATAACGCCTAAGTATCTGTCGTTCGTGTCGAAGACGGTGACGGGCAAGACGGCGCTTGAATGGATTCATCAGTCGACGGTGAAGAACATTGAGCGCTATCTGAGCCACTCGAATATGTCGATAAAGGAGATTGCCGATATTCTGGAATTTCCCAATCTGTCGTTCTTCGGAAAATTCACAAAGAGTCATCTCGGAGTGTCGCCTACAGAATACCGTAGGCAGCAGAGCATGAAGAATAAGAATTTGTAGAGAATTGAGAGTTGAAAGTTGAGAATTGAGAGTTATGATATGTTATATGTATTATATATAACATTGTAATTACGATGTTTTACAAAGGTAATCATAACTCTCAACTCTCAATTCTCAACTCTCAACTTATTGAAAGCCCCATTTCCTTCGCCTTCTCTACGAGCAGTTGCATAAGCGGTTCGCGCTCGTTGGGCACCCTATTGTCGAGCACAGCATCCTTAAGATATTGTTTAAGGAGTCCCACTTCGCGGCAGGGCTGCATATTGAACATCTGCATTATTTCGTTGCCGTCGATAACGGGCTGCAGCAATCGCTTGTAGTCGCGCTCCTTCAGGTCGGCAAGCTTCACACGTACCATACGGAAGTTTTCGGCAAACTGCTTCTTGCGCACTTCATTCTTCGACGTGATGTCAGCCTCGCAGAGCGTCATGAGGTCGTCGATGTCGTCGCCGGCATCGTTCATCAGTCGGCGTACTGCCGAATCAGTCACCTCATCATCGGCAATTGCGATGGGGCGCATGTGCAGGTCGACAAGCTTTTCAACGTATTTCATCTTAGCGTCCATAGGCAGCTTCATACGACGGAAGATGCCCGGAATCATCTTTGCACCAAGATAGTTGTGATTGTGGAATGTCCAACCGATGGCAGGTTCCCAACGCTTCGACTTAGGTTTGCCGATGTCGTGGAACAGTGCAGCCCAACGCAGCCAAAGGTTGTCGCTATGCTTAGCCACGTTGTCGACAACCTCAAGCGTATGGTAGAAGTTGTTCTTGTGGGCGCGGCCGTTGCGGGTCTCCACTACGTCGAGAGCCGAGAGTTCGGGAATGATGAGCTGCAGGAGTCCGCAGCGCTGCAACTCCACGAAGCCACGGCTGGGCTGCGGCGTGCGCATAATCTTGTTGAGCTCGTCGGCAATGCGCTCGCCGCTTACAATCTTAATACGTTCGGCGTTGCGTCCGAGAGCCTCGAAGGTCTCGTCGTCGATGTAGAAGCGCAGCTGGGCTGAGAATCGCACGCAGCGCATCATGCGCAACGGGTCGTCGGAGAAGGTGATGTCGGGATCGAGCGGAGTGCGAATTATGCCGTCTTCAAGGTCGTAAATGCCGTCAAAGGGGTCGACCAGTTCGCCGAAGCGGTCGTGGTTGAGGCATACAGCCATGGCATTGATGGTGAAGTCGCGGCGGTTCTGGTCGTCTTCCAGAGTGCCGTCTTCGACTATAGGCTTGCGCGACGAGCGGTCGTAGCTCTCGCGACGAGCACCAACAAACTCCACCTCGGTGTCGTGATACTTCACCTGCGCCGTGCCGAAGTTGCGATATACGGCAAGATGGGCGCGCCATCTGCCCGTCTTCGGGTTCTTGCCTAATTTGTGTTGCAGTGCTGTAGCCACCTCGATGCCGCTACCCACAACCACCACGTCGATGTCGTTGGTGGGGCGTTCGAGGAAGATGTCACGCACATATCCGCCTACGAGATAGCACTCGACTCCAAGTTCGTCTGCCACCTCGCCTATGCGGTGAAAAATATTCTTGTCAAGGATTTGTGCCAGTTCGGCATCAGTGTATAATTTCATTCTCTTGTTTGGTTTCGTATTGCAAAATTACACATTTTTACCCGAAATTTATCCCTAACCACCTATAATTGTATTATTATGTACATAATTAGGATATACGATACTTAATAATTCGAAAATTATGTCTAATTTTGCAATAACATTTTTTTTTAACAAACAAATCAATGAAAGCCAACAAAATGACTCTCGTGATGGCTATCCTCGCCATCATGTTCATTGCCCCGGCCAAGGCCAAAGCACAGGTAAACGCACAGCTGTTTTATGATTTCGGCACTGACCGCAAGTTCGCAACCCTCACACTTGAGATGTTCAAGCAGGACAAGTGGGGTAACACCTACTTCTTCATCGACCACGACTTCAACTACGACCAGCACGTAGCAGGTCCTAACTTGGCTCCTGGTGGTACATACTTCGAGATAGCACGCTGCCTCAACTTCTGGCAGAACTCAGCTATCAAGAACCTCTCGCTTCACGTAGAGTACAACGGTGGTATCACTGCCTCATATCCTATCAACAACGCATGGCTCGTAGGTGTCGACTACTTCATGCACAGTAAGGACTTCAAGAACACCCTCAACCTCAAGGCTCTCTACAAGAACATCAAGAAGAAGGACTCTGACGTGCCTATGCAGTTTACAGCAGTATGGGCTATGAACGACCTCTTTGGTGTGAAGGGATTGAAGTTTGACGGATTTGCCGACTTCTGGTGGGAAGACCACGCTGTTGACTTCCGCGAGGACGGTTCATGCGACATGAAGTCGACCGTGTTCATCACCGAGCCACAGCTCTGGTATAACGTTGGTCAGCACTTCGGCGTAGACAACCTCAGCCTCGGTACAGAGATTGAGCTGTCTAACAACTTCGGATCTACTGGCGGTTTCAAGTGCCGTCCTTGCCTTGGCGTAAAGTGGGACTTCTAAGCCTAAAAAGTAAAAAGGTAAAGAAGTAAAAAAGTAAAAAGGTAAAAAAGTAAAAGAGTAAAAAGGTTTTTAAAAACAATAAGACTATGCTTTCAAAACTCTTTGGCTTCGACCCCAAGAAGCACAACATCCGCACTGAGATTATGGCTGGTGTGACCACATTCCTCACCATGGCATACATTCTCGCTGTCAACCCGAGCATCTTCTCCAACCTTGCATCGCAGGGTATGGACACCAATGCCGTGTTCACATCAACAGCCTTGGCTGCTATCGTCGGTACACTCGTAATGTCGATCTACGCCAAGAAGCCTTTCGGACTTGCCCCGGGTATGGGACTGAACGCCTTCTTCGTGTTTACTGTATGTCTCACCATGGGCTACTCATGGCAGTTTGCGCTGACCGCCATCCTCATTGAGGGATTCCTCTTTGTGCTGATGACCGTAACGAAGATACGTACACTCATCGTAGACGCCATTCCGGCTACGCTCAAGCGTGCCATCGGTGCTGGTATCGGATTGTTCATCGCCTTCATCGGACTCAAGAACGCCGGCATCATCGTTGAGAACTCAGCCACATTCGTGACCATCGGCAAACTGACAGGCGGCTCTGCACTACTCGGTGTTATCGGTATAATCCTCACCTCGGTGCTCGTAATCAAGAAGGTGCCGGGCTCGCTGCTTATCGGTATTCTTGGCACAGCGCTCATCGGTATTCCTATGGGCATCACCAACTTCAACGGCATCATTGACACTCCGCCGTCGATTGCGCCTATATTCTGTAAGTTCGAATTCCACCATATTTTTACTATCGATATGCTTATCGTGGTGTTCACATTCCTCTTCATCGACATGTTCGACACCATGGGTACGCTCGTAGGCGTATGCACCAAGGCGGGAATGATGCAGAAGGACGGTCGCATTCCGGGACTGAACAAGGCTTTTATGGCTGATGCCATTGCCACTATGACCGGTGCTTGCCTCGGTGCCAGCACCACTACAACATACGTAGAGAGTGCATCGGGCGTTGCCCAGGGCGGTCGCACCGGATTGACAGCCTTCGCTACAGCCATGTGCTTTGTCATAGCGCTGTTCTTCGCTCCGATATTCCTCTCTATTCCGGCTGCAGCCACAACACCGGTTCTTGTAATCGTGGGTCTGTTCATGCTGTCGCCAATCAAGGATATCGATCTCGACAACTTTGCTGAGTCTATCCCGGCATTCATCACCATCATCATGATGCCTCTGACATACAGCATCTCTGACGGTATCCTTTGCGGTGTTATCTCTTATGTTGCAATCAACGTAATCTGCGGCAACTTCAAGAAACTCAACATCACGCTGTATATATTGGCAGTGCTGTTTGTGATGAAGTACATTTTCATCTAAAAAAAATTGAGAGTTGAAAGTTGAGAGTTATGATTACCTTTGTAAAATATCGTAATCAAAATGGTATGTATATAAACATTATATATGGCATATCATAACTCTCAACTCTCAACATTCAAGTCTCAATTCTCAACTATAAGATTCTCAACTTTCAACTCTCAATTTTTAATTAATTGAGCAATTGCTCAATTTCCTTCACCATCGGCGCAGCCAAAGCTCGCTTGCTGGCGGGCACTGCTTGCGGTGTGAACTTCTTCACCATATTGTTTAGTTTCTGCAACTTTGCCTTTTGTCCGGTGCGTTTATATTCCTTGCGCAGCTGAACGATTTTTTCGCAAATCTGCAGACCCTCTATCAGACGCTCGAAACGGATGCTTGAGCGCGGACCGGGATAGATGCAATAGGTGTCGCCGGCAGCCCATGAGCGGAAACGAGAGTCGCGCAGCGGGTCGCGTGTCCAGCTGTTGTACGACCAACGCAGGTAGCCGTCGTAGTCGCCGCCCAATGCGTGCACAGCCATCCAGGCAGCTTCGGCAGGAGGCGAGAAGGTGAAGGTGTTGGGGAATCCCTCAGTGCAGCAAGTGTAGTAGGTGCTTATCTTGCCCTCGGCGCGACGACGGGCGAGCACATCCTGCGGGAAATCGTGACCGTAAGCTATACAATAATAATACAGGTCGCGCTCAATCTCCTCGTGATAGATGCCGGCGAGCGAGATTTTGTAGTCCTTGTCGGCATCCTTTATCACCTTTATCGCAGCCTGCATGTCCTTCATCGGGCGCTCGTCCATGGCTATGCAAGTCTTGTCAAACCATCCCTTCTGGCGCAGATGCTTGGCAAAGTCGCGCAGGAACGTGCCCCAGTATTCGGTGTAGGCAGCCTCGCCGGGCTTAGCCTTGACAAACTGTATGCGATTGGTAGCCTCGTCGTAGTAGTCGAAGCGCAGGTCCCACGGAATCATTGTGTAGCAGGCGATGAGGCGGTTGATGCCAACATCGTTCATCATGAAGTCGACATAGCGGTCGAATACGGCATAGTCGAACGTCCACGTGCCGTCGATGTGCTTGATGCGTGTCACCATCGAGTCGTAATGGTCTTCGGTCTGTCCGTTCCACGGCTTGTGCATGATGCTCGTGGTGATGCTGTACTGTCCGGCATCGGCAAGCATCTTCATTATGGGGCGCATCGCGTCGAAGTGTTCCTTGCTCCACAGCGGCACCTTATAGTATCGGGCTACGGCGTAGGGGTTCTGCCAGAGGTCGAGATTGGTGGCCCACTGCTGCGGTGAAGGCAGCGTGCGGTTGATGACCTGCAACTTGAGTTGTAGCGTTTGCGGCTTCATATTCTTGCCGCTCACGGTAATCTGTGCGGTGTAATTGCCGGGCTTTGCATCCTGCGGCACCCACACGTTTGCCCATATAGGCTGCGTGGTATTGCGGCGTACGGGCAATGTCTTGTTGATGTCGAGCACATCAGCTACAACCGATGAGTCCCAGTCGGCAGGATTGCGATAGCCGCATCCGCTGCCGTCCTTGTTGAGTTCGTCGGTCATGACGTAGCGCACGAAGTTGGTGCGTATGGCTGATGCCGGGATGACAGCCTTGCCCGAACGCAGGTCGGTGACGGCAATCTGCACGTCGTCGAGATTGACATTGGTCCAAAGCACAGCCTGGGCGTTGACACGTTCGCCGCGCCATGCCTTAAGGCTTATTGTCTTCTGCTGCTTCACCTTCGGAATGTCGAGTCGGCGGTAGCGTGTGTCGATTGATGCCCAGCTCAATTGTGTGGGCTGAGCGAGCTTAGCCCATGCAGCATCGGAGTCGTGCGGCTTGGTGTCGGTCAGTTCTTCGTAATGGCCGAGTGGGAAGATGTCGGCTGGCTGACTGCTCTGTGCGTTGGCAGTGAGCGCTGTCATGGCAACGGCGCACAATGCAACCGAAAGTCTGTTTTTATTCATTATTGATTGGTTTTAGTGATTGTTTATGATTGTCGGCTATTGGTGTGTAAGCTTGCAAAATCAGCTATACGCTTACAAAGTTAGCCTTTTCTGATGATATTTCGATGGTTTTAAATCTAAAATACCAAATTAAGACTATTGCAAGAATGACGATAGTTTTGTAATTTTGCGGAATTAACGCTTTAAGAAAACAGAAATACTGATATGGATAATAACAAAGAGATGGCTCAGCATAGCTGTGCTGAGTCGCAGAACTTCTGGTTGTGGCTCGGAGCACTCGTCATCGGTACGGTGCTCGGAATGCTTGGTGTGGGATGGATTGACAGTGCCACCAACTTCGTGGCTACCATTTACACCCGCCTTTTTCAGTTTGTGGCTATACCTACTATAGCCTTTGCCGTCACCACTACGCTCGCCCGATTCGGCACGCAGAAAGATACAGGACGCATATTCCGCCACACGCTGACCTACACGCTGCTCACTACGGTGGCTGCAGCTGCCGTGGGCATGCTGCTGTACCGGATTATCTCGCCCGACAATCTGCCGCTTGAGGCTATTCAGGGCGACACGGGCATTGACTCGGTGAAGCAGGAACTTGGCGACGCCTCATACATGGACTATATCATTGGCATTGTGCCCGACAATGTGCTGCGCCCGCTGGTTGAGGGCAATGTGCTCTCGCTGCTGCTCATAGCTGTGGCTGTGGGCATTGCCCTGGCACGTATGCCCGAGACTGACAGCAAGCGCACGCTGATGAACGGTCTCTACGGATTGCAGAACCTTGTGTCTACACTCATCCACTGGCTCATCGACATTCTGCCTATAGGCATCGTGGCGTTTGCAGCACAGCTGTCGGCTGAGGTTACTGCAGGCACCGTAGTAACGTCGATAGGCAAGTATGTGGCTGTGATATTGGGTGGCAATCTGTTGCAGTTCTGCGTGGTGTTGCCGCTGTTCCTCATGGCTCGCGGACTGAATCCTATACGCGTGGCTCGTGCCATGACTCCTGCTGTACTTATGGCATTGTTCACCAAGAGTTCGGCGGCTACGCTGCCCGTCACCATTCAGAGCGCCGAGGAGCGTCTGGGTGTGGACAGTCGTGTGGCACGCTTCGTACTGCCCATCTGCACTACTATAAATATGAACGGATGTGCAGCGTTCATATTCGTCACATCGCTGTTCGTAATGCAGAATGGCGGGGTCGAGATTACATGGGGCACAATGATTATGTGGCTCTTCATATCGGTGATAGCAGCCATCGGCAACGCCGGAGTGCCTATGGGATGCTACTTCCTTACACTCTCGTTGATGTCGGGCGTGGGCGCACCGATAGCCATTATGGGCATCATCCTGCCCGTATTCACCGTGCTCGACATGATTGAGACAGCCGAGAATGTGTGGTCGGACTCGTGCGTTGCGGCTATGACCAACCGAGATGTCCGAAACGCCAGCCCACGCCAAGCATAAGGTGCTTGGGCCGGTGGAAGTCGTTGAGGCAGTAGCCTATGTGCAGCAGGAAGCGGTGCGTAAGGTTCAGCTTCAGCGCTAACAGTTCGTATATGCCGTGGAAGTCGTCGGTGGCGTTGACGAAGTTGCTGCCTATGCCGAAGTTGATGGCAAAATAAGGCATGCAGAACTCTACACGTGCCGACGCTCCGAGCGCCATCTGGCGCCACACCGACTCTGGTGCTACACCAGCAAGGTCGACGTTGGCGCCACGGTCGTAGGTGCCGTCGAGCGATAAGCCTGCCTTCAGCCAGTGGTTGAAGCGGTACATCGGGTTGAAGTTGAATCCTGCCACGGCATATGTTCCGGGTAAGATGTAAGCTTCGCCGTCGCTCATATAGTAGCCACGCTGATGCCATGCGCCATATAATATAAGGTCGTAGGTAATGTCGTGGCTCACGGGCGGCATGGCTTCGTGACGATAGAGTAGGCGAGGCGAGTGGCGGTTGATGTAATAGGCGGCACCTATGCGCAGAGCGGCTGTGTTGAGGCCAAGGTTAGGAAATTGCGTGTTGCCGTTGGAGTAGTGGGTCACGTTGAGTCCGAAGTTGAGGTCGACATGGCGCGAGGCTATCCAGCGCAGATACAGGTCGAACCCGATATATGCCGTGACGCGCGAACCTATCAGTTTGTTGTCGGGATTGTCAATCTCGTCGTACGGTTTCCATCCGAAGGTAAGTCCGAGATTCCACTCGTAGTTGAGCGCCAGTCGATTGCTCAGACTGGCTATGCGTGCGCCTTGCAACAGAAATACCGACACCGGATTGCCCAACTGCGGATTGAACTCGTTCCATCCGATGCCAATGCCTTGGTAAGTGTCGCGGTAGATGCGTGCCTGCTCGCTGCCCTCGGGAGCCGAGAAGGCATACTTAAGGTAATAGCCCATATCGTGGTTCATGGTGCGCACTTCGGGATTCTTGCCACGCAGAAAGTCGTTGGTATGCAGTATGGCGCCTGGACGATAGTCGAACATTAATTGATGTACGAAGTGGCGGGTGGCTGACGAGTCGGAAGACTCAGGCTCGGTTTGTGCCGACATGGGCAGGGCTAAAAGCGCAAGCAAAGCCCATAATATATAATAAGGTGTTGTTTTCATTTCACGATACTTTATTTCTGTACTCACGTGAATATCTTTCTCACGTGAGTAATATAATTGCGAAAGTAAGTATTTTATATCGTTTTGCAAAAAATGTCATATAAATTTTTCCTTTTTTCGCTTCTGTGCCATATTGACAGGCTTTTGACCCCGTGAAATGTCAGTACGAACTTAGCATTCTGAGTTTTGGCACACCATTTGTATATTATACGGCGAACGCAGTCGTAGTGCTGCTGTTCAGCATACAAATATTAATCACGAAATAAAAATAAAAAAAGATACATTATGGGAAAGATTATTGGAATCGACTTAGGTACTACAAACTCATGTGTTGCCGTTTTTGAGGGCAACGAACCTGTAGTAATCGCCAACAGCGAAGGCAAGCGCACAACTCCTTCAATCGTTGGATTCGTAAAGGACGGTGAGCGTAAGGTAGGCGACCCTGCAAAGCGTCAGGCTATCACAAACCCGAAGAACACCGTATATTCTATCAAGCGCTTCATGGGTGAGACCTATGAGCAGTGCGCTAAGGAGGTTACGCGCGTTCCGTTCAGCGTAGTTAACGAAGGTGGCTACCCACGCGTTGACATCGACGGCCGCAAGTATACTCCACAGGAAATCTCGGCAATGGTACTTCAGAAGATGAAGAAGACCGCTGAGGACTATCTCGGTCAGGAGGTAACTGACGCAGTTATCACTGTTCCTGCTTACTTCTCTGACTCACAGCGTCAGGCTACTAAGGAGGCAGGTCAGATTGCTGGTCTTAACGTTCGCCGTATCGTGAACGAGCCTACTGCCGCAGCTCTTGCTTACGGTGTAGACAAGGCCAACAAGGACATGAAGATTGCCGTATTCGACCTCGGTGGCGGTACATTCGATATCTCAATCCTCGAGTTCGGTGGTGGTGTGTTTGAGGTTCTTTCTACCAATGGTGATACTCACCTCGGTGGTGACGACTTCGACCAGGTTATCATCGACTGGCTTGTACAGGGCTTCAAGGCCGACGAGGGCATCGACCTCTCTAAGGATCCGATGGCTATGCAGCGCTTGAAGGAGGCTGCCGAGAAGGCTAAGATCGAGTTGTCAAGCACAACTTCTACAGAAATCAACCTTCCGTATATCTCAGCCGAGGGCGGTGTGCCAAAGCACTTGGTTAAGACTCTGACTCGTTCACAGTTCGAGCAGTTGGCTCACAACCTCATTCAGGCTTGCCTCGTACCTTGCCAGAACGCTATCCGCGACGCAAAGCTCCAGACTTCAGATATCGACGAGGTTATCCTCGTAGGTGGTTCAAGCCGTATACCTGCTGTTCAGACTCTCGTTAAGAACTACTTCGGCAAGGAGCCTTCAAAGGGTGTTAACCCTGATGAGGTGGTAGCCGTAGGTGCTTCTATCCAGGGCGCTATCCTCAACAAGGAGAGCGGTGTGGGCGACATCGTATTGCTCGACGTTACTCCGCTTACTCTTGGTATCGAGACAATGGGTGGCGTAATGACAAAGCTTATCGATGCTAACACAACTATCCCTGCAAAGAAGAGCGAGGTATTCTCAACAGCTGTCGACAACCAGACTGCCGTAACTATCCACGTACTTCAGGGCGAGCGTCCGATGGCTTCACAGAACAAGTCAATCGGTCAGTTCAACCTTGAGGGCATCGCTCCGGCTCGCCGTGGTGTTCCTCAGATTGAGGTTACATTCGACATCGACGCCAACGGTATCCTCAATGTATCGGCTAAGGATAAGGCTACTGGCAAGGAGCAGGCCATCCGTATCGAGGCTTCTTCAGGCCTCAGCAAGGAGGAAATCGAGCGCATGAAGGCTGAGGCTGAGCAGAACGCTGCTTCGGACAAGGCTGAACGCGAGAAGATTGACAAGCTCAACCAGGCTGACTCAATGATCTTCACAACCGAGAACTTCCTCAAGGACAACGGTGACAAGATTCCTGCCGACAAGAAACCGGGCATCGAGCAGGCTCTCCAGCAGCTCAAGGACGCTCACAAGGCAGCCGACGTTGCAGCTATCGACTCTACCATCGCCAACCTCAACAACGTTATGCAGGCAGCTTCTGCACAGATGTATCAGGGTGGCGCACAGCCGGGCGCAGGTGCTCAGGCAGGTGCTGGCGCACAGCAGCAGCAGGCTGGTGGCGACGCTAAGAGCGACGAGACAATCCAGGATGCTGACTTCGAGGAGGTCAAGTAAGTACTTTGAAATTGTGACGTAAGGAATTACTGAACTGATAAATTCTAAATGAGGCATGATTAATTATAATTGTGCCTCATTTTTTATTATACTCATTATGAGTAAAGTTTTTATTAGGAAATCAAAAGAAAGTAAACCAGTTGTTGCAATATGTTATGATTTTGATAAGACATTATCACCAGATGACATGCAAGCACAAGGGTATATTCAATCTGTTGGAGATGAAGTCGAATCTTTTTGGAAAGAGTCCAATGGGTTAGCTGAAGAGAATGAGATGGATCAAAATTTAGCTTACATGTTTACCATGATCCGGAAAGCGCATGGAAAAGTCTTATTTACTAAAAAGGCATTAATGGATTATGGAGCGAAAGTTCAATTATTTCCTGGTGTTGAGACATGGTTTAAGCGTATTAGAGACTATGGTGTAGATAAAGGAGTTATTGTAGAGCATTATATCATTTCATCTGGTCTTAAGGAAATGATAGAAGGTACAAAAGTCGCTAATGAATTTGAAAAGATATATGCCAGTTCCTTCTATTATGACAAGGATGGCGTTGCTCAATGGCCAGCACAAGTTATTAATTATACGAGCAAGACTCAATTTCTTTTTAGAATTGAAAAAGGAACTTTAGATGTGAATGATTCTGGTGTCAATGACTATTTTAAGCCAGAGGACATTCGTATTCCTTTTAGAAACATGGTCTATATAGGTGACAGTGATACGGATATACCTTGTATGAAACTCATTAATTCTTATTCTGGTTATTCTATTGGAGTTTATAATCCAGAAACAAAAGATAAACGAAAAGTCTATAAAATGATGGAGGATAAGCGCATAAAATATTATACTCCTGCAGACTATACAGAAGGATCCGAATTGGATGAATTAGTCAAAACCATTATTAATACAACCGCATCAAATGAAAAACTGATGTCTATCCATTACCAAAACAAACAAGAACAGGTAAGCCACAATGGTCAGCCAGACAATTTGGAAGAGAAAGAGAAAGAGAAACTTATAATGGATTTGGAAAATAGCAATAGTTTTAAGCAGACTCATTCTATAATTTCCAAACTAAAAAAAATAAAGGATTGGACTTTAGAAGAAAAAATACAATTAAAAACTATAGCGGAGAAGAACACACAGATTTGTTCGATAATGAAGGATGGCGATGTTGCCTCTTTCTACTCCTCTCTTGAATAAGCTGTTCCCTTATTCTATTCTGCAAACCATCACAAGTCCTAAACCATCTCCTCCACCAACACTGAAATCGTGGTGGCTCTACAGATGGAACAGATTCAAACAAAGGACTGACAAATGGGGATTGCTCCAATGGTATCTTGTCATTCTTGGCATTATCGCCTGTGTTCTCTTTTCATCTCTATATCAAAGTTGGGTTATGGATCTCGACCGAACTAACCGAATTTTCTACAAGAAGGTCATCATGGATGAAAAGAGAAAAGAGCGTTATTATGAGTTGGATTCGTTGATTCACTCGGATTCGTTTTTCAGAACGTATTGGAGTTTGGAGCATTGATAACAAACACAATACGATATGGGGCTGGATAGTTCCGCATATGGAAACTACCCAACCCCATTTGTTGGTATTCTTCAGATTCACGCTCTGAAACCACAAGAGCGGAGATATTTGATAACGAAAACAGCCGTTGTTCACGTGTTTCCTTCACGGAACGGATGGTTCCGCCATAATAAAGTCACGAAGTCCACAACATGTTTTAATGCTTCATGAATGTCTGCTGCACGACCATATACAACT
>ULWZ01008965.1_pt1 | contig 21031 bp, 19 predicted proteins | sample 1960811 | NCBI WGS metagenome assembly ULWZ01 (sample SAMEA4835825, study PRJEB28245) | human gut metagenome | biome: gut microbiome; material: fecal sample | place: Denmark | collected 2008 | reverse complement strand
CCTTGGCGGGCGAGGCATCCGCGTCTCCCTCAGCCGCCCGGAGCTGTTCAAGCAGCAGCTTCGGGCCATTCTACGTGCCTGCGCGGACACGCCCGGCTGCGGCATCATGTTCCCCATGGTCTCCGGCTATACGGAAGTGGTCACAGCCAAGCACATCCTCCAGGAATGCCGGGAAGAACTGGAAAGGAAGAACATCCCCTATGCGCGGGACTTGAAAGTGGGCATCATGATTGAAGTGCCCAGCGCCGCCATCATGACGGACGTGCTGGCGCGCGAGGTGGATTTCTTCTCCATAGGCACGAATGACCTCACCCAGTACACTATTGCCGTGGACCGGGTCAACAACCGCGTCGCCAACATGTTCCGCCCCACGCATCCTGCCGTGATACGCATCATGGACATGACGATCACCGCCGGAGAACGGGAAAACATTCCCACGGCCATCTGTGGGGAAATGGCGGGGGACATTACCCTGCTTCCCCTGCTGATCGGCCTGGGGGCCACCTCCATGTCCGTGGGCGTCCACCTTGTCCCCATCATCCGGTATGCCATCCGCAATCTGGACTACGGCCAGTGCCGGGACATGGCCCAAAAGGCGCTCCAGGCCCCCAACAGCAGGGCTATCGTGGACTTGAGCACGGCCCTGGCCCGGAAATCCTACCCGGCCCTGTTTGAATAAGGCTCTTCCATCCCGGTACACGCCGCACCGGCAAAACAGGACGTCTCCGAACAAACTGCCGCGGGAATACGAATCCTTGACAGAAACGTCCGTCTCATGCGTTATTATAAGTACCGGTCATTTTTAGTAATGAACATTTCCCGCATCGCAGCCTTTCTCATCCCGTTCCTGCTGGGAAGCGCCTGCTCCGCTTCCGCAGCTTCCGTAAAAGCATCCCGCGCGGCAGAACCGAAACGCCCCAACATCATCCTCTTTCTGGTGGACGACATGGGCTGGCAGGATACATCCCTGCCCTTTTGGCGGGAAGAGGACGGCACTCCCAAACCTACTTTCCTGAACAAGCGCTACCGCACGCCCAACATGGAGGCTCTGGGCAAACAGGGCATGGTATTCACGAATGCCTACGCGCAGCCTATCTGTTCCCCCAGCCGGTGCAGCCTCATGTCCGGCATGAACTCCGCCCGCCACCGCGTCACGAACTGGACGCTCCTGCGTGACCAAACCACGGACGCAGGCCATCAAGCGCTCAAGGCTCCCGCAGACTGGAGCGTCAACGGCATCCAGCCGACAGGAACCAGAGCGTCCGGAACCACCCATCTTCCCCTGACGGAAGAAAAAATCCAGTACAGGATGGAAAAACCCTTCACCCAGGTGCTTGGGCTGCCCGCCCTGCTCAAAAAACAGGGTTATACCACCATCCACTGCGGAAAAGCCCATTTCGGCTCCAAAAATACGCCCGGAGCCAATCCCAGGCTCTTCGGCTTTGACTACAATATCGCCGGCACGGAAATAGGCGGCCCGGCGGACTACCGGGGTTCCCGGAAATACGGCACGGGGAATTTCCATGTCCGCGGACTGGACGAAAATAATTACTATGAAAACGACACATTCCTGACGGAAGCCCTGACGCAAGAGGCGCTGAAACGCCTGGACGCCATTCGGAAAAACCCCAGGGAGGCGGACAAGCCTTTCTACCTGTACATGTCCCATTACGCCATCCATGCCCCCTTCGACATGCGCGGCTATGACAAGAGATTTGCGGAAGAGTACTCCAACCCCAATGACGGCCATAAATGGTCCGACAACGAAAAACGCTATTCCGCCCTGATCCAGGGGATGGACAAGAGCCTGGGCGACATCCGGGAATACCTGAAAAAAAACAATCTGGATAAAAATACCGTCATCATCTTCATGGCAGACAACGGGGGCCTTGCCATCAGCGGACGCATGGGCAACAAGGAATCCAATTACCCGCTTAGTTTCGGTAAGGGTTCCAACCGGGAAGGCGGCATCCGGGAACCGATGATCGTCTACTGGCCCGGGGTCACAAAGGCGGAAAGCGTCTGCGCCACTCCCGTCATCATTGAAGACTTTTTCCCCACCATTCTGGAAATAGCGGGAGCAAAAAAAATTCAGGCGCCTCAGGTTGTGGACGGCAAAAGCTTTGTTGCCCTGCTGAAAGGCGGCAGCATGAATCCCAACCGCCCCCTGCTCTTCCACACGCCCAACGTATGGGGGGAAGGGAACGGAAACAACTCCCGTTATTCCCCCAGCACGGCCATGCGCCAGGGGGACTGGAAGCTTATCTACTGGCACCCTGACCAGAAGTTCGAACTCTTCAACCTCAAGGAGGACATCAGCGAGGAGCACAACCTGGCGGAACAGCAGCCGGAACGCGTTAAGGCCATGGCCAGGACCATGACCGCCCTGCTCAAGGAGCGCAAGGCCCAAATGTCCACCTACAAAAAGAATAATCCCGCCGGAGCCCGTGAAGGCGCTCCCGTACCGTGGCCGGACCAGGCGGCAGCCAGGCTGTAAAGGCATCTCCATCCCTCCCTGGAAAGCCGCATTATTCCCTTTTCTTTTAAGAAAACAGGGAGTATGGTGCGGCTTTCCCGTTTTTATTCCCTTTCAAAAACCATGAACAACCTCCTTTCCATCGAACAGCTTACCGGAGACGAAATCCGGGACCTGCTCGCCCTGGGCCACCGGCTTAAGGCGGAACGCGGCCATCACGAACGCCTTCCCCTGAAGGGGCAGACCTGGGCGCTCATCTTTTCCAAATCCTCCACCCGCACCCGCGTTTCCTTTGAAGTGGGCATTAGTGAACTGGGGGGGCGTCCCATGTTCCTTTCCGTCCAAGACATCCAGCTCGGGCGTGGAGAGCCCATCAAGGATACGGCCCGCGTGCTGGGACGTATGATTCACGGCGCCGCCATCCGGACTTACGGACAGCAGGAGGTGGAGGAATTCGCCAGCTTTTCCGGCATTCCCACCATCAATGCCCTGACGGACGAGGAGCACCCCTGCCAGATCCTGGCGGACCTGCTTACCATTGAGGAAATCTACGGCCCCGGTTCCTGGAAGGATATGAAAATCGCCTTCGTGGGGGACGGGGACAACAACATGTCCCGCTCCTGGATGTGGGCGGCCAAGAGGCTGGGCTTTACGCTCGCCATCGGAGCCCCTACCAATTACCTTCCCCTGGAAGACTTCCGCAGGCATCTGGACTGCGAGAACGTCATCTTCACCACGGATCCCGTGGAAACTGTCAAGGGAGCTTCCGTCATCAACACGGACGTCTGGCTTTCCATGGGCCAGGAATCGGAAGGACTGTCCAAGGAAAAACACTTCTATCCCTACCAGGTGAACAGGGAGCTGCTGGAACATGCCGCCTCCGGCCACTCCGTTTTCCACTGCCTGCCCGCCTACCGCGGCAAGGAAATCACGGAAGACGTGCTGGAACATTTTGCTCCCGTTATCTTCCGGGAAGCGGAAAACAGGGTGCATGCCCAGAAAGCCGTGCTCGCCACGCTTGCAGACGCCCGCCGGGGATAACCCGCCCGGCTCATCCTACCCAATCTCCGAGCCATGAACTACGAAGAACGCCTGCAAGACCTGCTGGATGAACTGGATTTGTTCCAGGACTGGACGGAACGCTACGAATACATCATCAGCCTGGGTAAAAAATTGCCCAGGCTGGATGAAGCCTACAAAACGGAGGACTCCCTCATCAAGGGATGCCAATCCCGCGTATGGCTGCACACGGAACCGGACAATGGCGTACTGAAATTGTACGCAGACAGCGATTCCCTCATCACCAAGGGCCTCATTGCCGTCTTCATCCGGCTGCTTTCCGGCCTGCCTCCGGAAGAAATCCTGAAGGCGGACATGTCCAAGCTGGACAAAACCGGCCTGAAAGACCATTTGGCGCCCACCAGGGCGAACGCCCTCAACTCCATGGCGGCCCAGATCAAGCAGGCCGCCATAAAAATGGCGGAACACCATTGATTTTTTCCAGAGCAATGACTCACGGCCTTTTCCCGCATCTTCTCCTGCTCTCCGCATTCTGCGGCGCAAGCCTCTCATGCAGCAGCCCTTCCCGGGACATCACCATCCGCAGCATTCCTTCCGGAGCCAGCCTGCGCGTGAACGGAGACTACGCCGGCCAGGCCCCCGTCACGCTCTCCCTGAACAGGCACAAGCCCGTGCACGTTGCGGCGGATAAACCGGGCTTCCTTTCCACGGAAAAAACGTTTCATCCGGAAATGACCACGCAAGGAGCCATTTTGTGGGGCCGCAATAACGAGAAGTCCAAGGACTTCAAAACGGACATCCTGACCATCCGCCTGAAAAAGGCGGATTCAGGAGCGCCCCCCTTGCGGGAACTTCCCGCGCAGTGGTAACAGCCTGCCGGACACGTTCCGGCAGGGAAAGCGCCTATTCATCCCGCGCCCGGTACGCAGGCCCGTACCGCACGCCTCTTTCATGGACGGATCCAATAAACCCGCCAGTTTTTTTGAGGCCGCACGCTAATCCTCCCGCCCCAGGCGGCGGGCCATGACGGCGGAACCTACCCTTTTCAGGACCAGGGCCGTACGCGGCAGCAGGTACAGGGAAAGGTTCCCGTCCCCATCCGTAAAATGCGGCATGGAAACATCCTGCCTCCCGAAACCGCCGAAACGGGCGTTGTCCGTATCCAGCACGACCCGCCATTCCCCCTTCTGGGGAACAGGCAGCATGTAATCCATGATAGCCCTGTCTCCGGACCAGTTGAACACAAATACCAGACCGCCGCGGTGGAATGCCATGACATGGTTGGTCTCGTCAATATTAAGCGGGAAAGGCGGCGGATTATTCAGCAGCCGGGCTTCCTGCGCCAGGCGGACCATCGCCTGGTCAAAGGCATTCAGGAACTTGAACCTGAGGGAAGGATTGTCCACCAGGGACCACTGGCGGCGGCAGTATTCGTAAGACCAGCCGTTGCCTTCGCGCGGAAAATCAATCCATTCCGGATGCCCGAATTCGTTGCCCATGAAATTCAGCCAGCCTTCCCCTCCGGTAGCCAGCGTCACCAGGCGGATCATCTTGTGCAGCGCCATGCCGCGGTCAATAATGAGGCTCTGCTGGTCCACGGCCATTTTCCAGTACATTTCCGCATCCATCAGGCGGAACGCCAGAGTCTTGTCCCCCACCAGGGCCTGGTCATGGCTCTCGCAATAGGCCACATGCGGCTCGCCGTAGCGCCTGTTGGTCAGCGTGTGCCACATATCGCCCATGCTCCATTCCTCATCCTTTTTCTCCTTGAGCAGCTTAATCCAGTAATCGGGAATGCCCATGGCCAGACGGTGGGAAAAACCAATCCCCCCTTCGTCCACCGGGCGGCACAATCCCGGCATGCCGGACATGTCCTCCGCAATCGCTATGGCGCCCGGCTTCACCCGCTGAATCAGCGTGGCGGCCAGCTGCAGATAAGCCACGGCATCCAGATCCACGGAAGAGCCGAAGTAGGCGCCCAAATCCCCGAACGGCTCATGCCCGCGGTGGAAATACAGCATGGATGTCACGCCGTCAAAACGGAAGCCGTCAAAACGGAACTCTTCCAGCCACCAGCGGACATTGGACAGGAGGAATTCAATCACCTCGTCCCGGCCATAATCAAAACAACAGGAATCCCAGTCCGGATGGCGGCCGCGCTCCCCGGGCAGGAAATACATGCCTCCGGAACCGTCAAAATTGTTCAGCCCTTCCGCCTCGTTCTTCACGGCGTGGGAATGCACCACGTCCAGCAGCACGGCGATGCCCAGGCCGTGCGCCTGGTCTATCAGGTACTTCAGGTCCTCCGGCTCGCCGAAACGGGAGGAAGGGGCGAAAAAGGAAGAAACGTGGTAGCCGAAGGAACCGTAATAGGGGTGCTCCTGGATCGCCATCAGCTGGACGGTATTGTAACCCAGCCTGGCGATCCGGGGGAGAACCTCGTCCGCAAACTCGCGGTACGTATGCACGCGCCCTTCTTCCCCGCCCATGCCTACATGCGCTTCATACACGAACGGAACTTCCACCCGGGAGGGATCAAAACCGTTATTCCGCCATTCATAGGGGTGTTCCGACATCCAGATCTCCCCGGCAAAATCATAAGTGGTCGGATCCTGGACGGTCCTGGTAATCCATGCGGGAATGCGATCTCTGCCCGTGCCGTCCGCACCGACCACGTGCACCTTCACCTTCTGCCCGTGGGCCAGCGCATCAGGCGGCAGCGTAATTTCCCACACGCCGCGCTCATTCCGCTCCAGCGGGTGGCTCTCCCGGTTCCAGCCGTTAAAATCCCCAATCAGGGACACCCTGCGGGCGGCGGGAGCCCATTCCCGGTATGTCCACGCCCCCGTCTCCGCGTCTCTGTTGAAACCGTAATAGCGGTATCCGCGCGCGTATTCCTCCAGAGAGCCGGCGCGCTGATTGATCCTCTTCATTTTCAGGTCAAACAGACGCTGGCGGTCGCGTATCTGGCGGGAATACGGCTGGAGCCATCCGTCCGCCATCACCAAGCCGGGTATCGGGGGTCTTCTCATTATCTAATGATACCCCTCCTCAATCAGCAGGGTCAAGGAAGAAAGAAGGGCTTCTCCCTGCGGGGGAAGAAAAGGGTGCGGCCCTTTAATCGCGCCCGGGAAGGCGCCCCGTATCACGCATGTACATCATCCTGGCCAGAACCTCCTTGGAAATGTGGTTCAAATCAAAATGCACAGGGGGAGAATCCGGCAGCACTCCCCAGTCCCCGTACTGGCCGTACAACACCATTTCAGGAATCCTGGGGGCCGGAAAATCCCTTCCCTCAAACCGGACGCGGGAAAGCGGAAACAGCCATTCATGGCGGAAGGAATGGCGGCACGGGCCGGCAAAAGGAATCTCAAAACCCAGGAAAATGTTTCCTCCATCCGCCGGCCGCCGTCCTCCCATCACCACACGGTCCCGGATCGCCATCTTTTCCTCATAAGAACACCGCGTCCGGTAGCGGCAGGAGGAATCCACCTCATAATCAAGCATTCCGGATGCCTTGTAACCGCGCAGCAGCCACTCCCCTTCCTCAGGGGCATCCGGAGACCACGCGGCAGGGGCCGTGTCATACGGGAAAATGTCCACATTGCACAACGTGCCCGGCAACCCGATCTGGATGAACGGATCCATACTGACGGAGAAACCGCGCGAACCGAAAAGCCCGGCGGCGTTCTCCCTCAACCTCTCATAATCTTCACGCAGCATGGAAATATCCAGGTCGTCATCCCAAGGGATAAAGCCCCGGTGCCGCACCGCGCCCAGCAGGGTCCCGAAATCCAGCCAGTACTGATAACCGCCCTCTTCAAGAATGCCGGCCACCTCATTCAAAAAACAGGTCATGGCCTGCTGCACAATCCTCAGCACTCCGGATGCCTGGGGCATTTCCTCGGCCCGGACGGTAGCTTTAACCAGTTTGCCCAACTGGGAAAATTCACTTTCCCGGCCCACCTTGAACCGCCCGTACGGAATGCCGAAAAGACGGACGAAACGCTTCTTCCTGTCCGTGCAGGAAGAAAGCACGTTCAGGCCGCAGCACCGGACTTCCGTCACCCACCAATGCTTTCCCCTTACTAATTTCCCGGTTCTTCCGGCGGTAATGAATGATGGCAGCTTCATCATAGGTAAATTTGGTCAAAAAACACGCGGGCTATGCTTCATTTTTCCAGAAAAGCACATCCGGCAGATTCAGAATCTTTATCTCCCACTTCTTACAAGTCAATGAAAAACAAGCCGTTCTTTTCGGAGAAAAACACCCGTTCCATCATCGTAAAACTGCTTTTTCCAAAATGGCGGACAAACCTTATCCGACCCTTTCCACTATATTGGCGACAAGCGGATTGAGCATCCGCCGTCAAAGTAAAAATTTCTGTAAGAATATGTTAATGGAATATTACACGGGTAAAAAGAAAAGACCTGATTTTTGAAGACTCCGTTATTGACGCCCTGCTCCGCCACCCCTATCCCAGCCTTGCTCTCGTCGCCAAATTTGAAAGCTGGATGGACGGCACGGTCGTCACTCTGGATGAAGACGACAACATCAGGCAATTCATTCCCGGCAGCAAATTCTCCTACAAGAAAAAGACGGAATATTTTAAAACAGTCAATATTTACAAATTCAGCAGGGAATTCTCCCGGACCCATTACGTCCCCTTTCTTACAGCCTACAGCAAAGCCCTGGGCAATAATGAATATTACGAACAGGTGCTGCGGGTCATCGCCCTGCTGGACAAGCCGGAAATCAAGGCGCTGCGCCTCGGAGGCGAAGCATGGTATGAAATAGACGACATCCAGGACCTGGACATCGCAGCCTCCATATTCACCCCGGACAGGGAAGAACACCTGCGCCTGATGGAATCCCGGTACGGAGGCTACTGGCGCTATCCCCGCATCAGGGATTTCTGTTACCTGGTCAATCCCTATTTCCCCAACAAACGCCTCATGTCCGAACTCAAGGCGAATTTTGAACGCCTGGTGAGGGAATACCCGTCCGGAATGAGAGTCAACAGCCTGCTGGCGGCAAAATACTTCGGCATCAGCCAGGAATACATCTGCATCGGCAACGGCGCGGCGGAACTCATTAAGGCGCTCATGTCCCGCCTGGAAGGGAAAATGGGGGTCATCTACCCTACCTTTGAAGAATACCCCAACCGGGTGAAACCGGATATGGTGGTTCCCTTCCATACCGCTTCCCGGAATTTCACTTATACGGCGGACGACCTGATGGAATTCTTTTCCGGGAAAGACATCGGTACCCTGCTCCTCGTCAATCCGGGAAACCCTTCCGGATTCTTCCTGCCGAAAGGCGATGTGCTGCGCCTCTGCCTGTGGACAAAAACCCGCGGCATCCGCCTGATCGTGGATGAATCCTTTGTAGACTTCTCCTGCGGAATGCCGGACAATACGCTGCTGAAAGACGGCATCCTGGAAGAATATCCCCACCTGGCCGTGGTAAAAAGCATTTCCAAATCCTACGGCGTTCCGGGCCTCCGCCTGGGTATTCTGGCCTCCGCGGACAGGGAACTGGCGGCATGGATAAAAAAAGATGTTTCCATCTGGAACATCAATTCCATCGCGGAATTCTACATGCAAATCTTCGGGAAATACGAGCAATCCTACGTGCGCGCGTGCAACCGTTTCATGAAGGAACGGGACCGCTTCATGCAGGAACTCTCCCGCGTGCCTTTCCTGAACGTTTTCCCCTCCCAGGCAAACTATTTCATGTGCGAGGTCAAGCCCCCCATGAAAGCCCGCTCCCTGACCGGCCTTCTGCTGAAAAACCACTCCATCCTTGTTAAGGACTGCAGCCGGAAAAAAGGATTTGAAGGCAGAGAATTCATCCGTATCGCCGTCAGAGACGCAACCGACAATGATGCCCTGGTCCGGGCCATGCATGCAGAAACCGGCTCGGAACCGTCTTCTACTTGTCCCACTAACGGAGAATCCCCTTTTTCATCCTGTTCCACTTCAGCCTCCTGATGAATACAATTTCCGCTCCTGTCATAGGCATTTGCGGCGGCGGCAACCTGGCCCATGCCATGGCGGGATGGCTGGGTACACGCGGCCTGCATGTCAATATCCTAACCCGAAACCCTAATCAATGGGGAAAAAGCCTCTCCGCTATCTTTCCAAACGGTACTACGCACCATGCTCCCCTAGGGCATATCAGCAACCATCCGGAAATATTGAAAGACTGCAACCTTGTGCTGGTGGCGGTTCCCCGCTTTGGCATTCGGGAGGTATGCCACCGCATTAAACCCTATCTGCATCGAGAGCAGGGGCTCGCTATTGTACCCGGTACTCCGGAGGTCATGGAGATGGCAGAAGATCCCTCTTGGACTTCCACCGTCAGCCTGATGGGAATATACAAGGTTCCCCTGATTTGTCGGACGCAGGAATATGGACATTCCGTCTCCATTCTCGGAAGCCGCCCTCTTAACAGGATATGGGTAGCCCCAGGAAATAATGCCGAACATTGGTCCGCCATGTTGGAAACCTTATTTGACACTCCTCTGACTCATCTTTCTTCTCCCTGGCCCTTTCTGTTGACCAACTCCAATCCCCTTCTCCACCCTTCCCGCTGCATGAGTCTGTTTCGCCACTACAGGGAAGGAATGTTTTATGACAAGCAGTTTCTTTTTTATGAAGAATGGACAGAGGAGGCCAGTGAGTTGTACATCCAGGCAGATAGAGAACTTCTGACCCTCTGTTCCTGTTGTCCCGGCATGGAAATAGGAAAGGACATCATTCCCGTCCTAGATTATTATGAATCCAGAAATGCTGTAGAGTTGACTAAAAAGATTCAATCTATTCCGGCATTCCATGGGGTTAAAGCTCCCATGACCCGCCGGAAACAAGGATGGATTCCCGATTTTTCTTCCCGTTACTTTACGGAAGATGTTCCTCTGGGCACCAAACCCATTTGCTGTCTGGCGGAGCAATTAAACATTCCGGTTCCTACACTCCAGACCTTTGTGGAATGGAACACCTCCATACTAAACAGATTCTCCCCATTTCAAAAGAAACAATAGGATGGCTTCCATTCATGCGAAACAAAACGGTTCCAAGAAAAAAGTTCCATCGGCACTACCCCAGAATTCCACAGGTGTAAGAAGGACTCTTCTTTTCAACTGATCTCTTCCACGCAATACCCTCTCCTGAAACGGGAGGCAACATCAGCCATGAACATGGAATCCTCACGGGTCAAAAGACGGTTGCCGTGCTGGCAGCCATGAATCAGGCGCAAAAACGCGCCAAGTTCATAACGCAGCCCATCCCCTTCAAAATTGGCAAAATATTTCCTGTTGAGCCGGGTATCCTCAAACCGCACTTCAAACATCTCCGTCTTCCACCACGGCGCCGGCACATAAATATACCCCTCCGTTCCGGTAATGCACAAGTCCCCTTCCTGCTTGGCTCCTATGGCTGCCGTAGCGGTGGCTACTGCATTGGAATAAAGAAATTCCGCGCGCGTGAACACGTCCACGCCCGTATGAGACTTTCTGCAAGTAACAAAACGAATCCTGCGGGGATCGGTTCCCAGAAGCTTCCCAATGACAAAGGCGGGATAGGAACCCAGTTCCGTCCAGGCGCCTCCGGCCTGCATGGGGTCATACTCCCTGGCAGCCTCATCCTCTATCAGCTTGGTAAATGTGGCGTCTACTGCCTTGATGGAACCAATAATGCCGCTCCCCGCCAAACTGGTCAATTGCTGGAAAGCTGGACAAAACGCAGTTTTAAGGGCTTCCAGCAAAACGACTCCTTTCTCCTCGGCCAGCCGGAACAGCTCTTCCGCCTCCTTCCGGGCAAGGGCAAGAGGCTTCTCGCACAATACGTGCTTCCCCCTCAACAGGGCCTTCCTGGCCATTTCATAATGGAGATGATGGGGGACGGCAATATAAACGGCATGAACCCGGTCCAGAAACTGTTCGTATTCCGTATCATATTCCAGCAGAGCGTGGGACTCTGCAAAACGGCGGACTTTCTCCTCATTCCTTCCGAAAACGGCTGTTATTTCAATATTGCTGACATATTTGGACTCCCGGAGAAAACGGCCCGCTATGCGCCCGTGACCTGCAATTCCCATATATACAATGGGATTCCGGGCGGAACGGAGGTCTGTTGAAGAAACGCCCTTGGTGCGTTCCAGGTAAACCACCTCGCAATAATCACGAAGATAGTCAAATTTCCCCGACCAGTCGGAGCCAATCACAAAAACATCCGCTCCGTACTTCCGTATGTCATGAATCTTCTGCCCTTCCAGTTCTTCCTTAATAATGAGATCCGCCAGACCGGTTTTCCGCACATTTTCCATGCGTTCCTCCAGGCTCTCCATGACATTCAGCTTGCCGCGGCTCTGGTCGTAACTGTCCGTAGTCACGCCGACGATGAGCCGGTCCCCCAGTTCCCGGGCTCTCCTCAGCAGATTCACGTGCCCCGTGTGCAGCAAATCAAAGGTTCCGTAAGTAATAACCGTTTTCATGGCATGGGCGCATCAATCAGCTTTCCGTAAACATCAATGAAACGGTTGACCGCCGCCTCAAAGGGAACCTTCTCCACCATGGCCTTCACGGAAGGATGCTTGAACTGGATGCGTTCCGGATAAGACAGATAGTCGCCGTAAAAAAATTGCAAGTACTGACGGGCATGGTTGGGCACGGAAAATATCATCCCCTCAAATTCCGCGGAGCCAAGAGGGAAGAACGTTTCATAGGAAAGGTGCGTGTTTTTTGTAAACGTAATGGCAGGAGAAAGAAAAATCCCGGGGGCTTCTTCTTCCCCGGCAGCATCCCTTCCTTCCAGAATATCCCGGCGGATTTTCTCCTGCACCTGTTCATCGGACAGGTTCATCCTGGAACCTACCAGCACCACGTCTTTCTTAAATCCGCTCATAAGCCTGTCCAGCTTCTCATGCCGTTCCGGTGATGAAAGACTCTCTGAATAAAAATGATAGGGATACACATCAAGGTTGAGGGGGGTGCCCTCATACCCTATTTGCAGAAAGGCGTGCCTGTTCCAGGTGAATCCTTCCTCACGGGGGAAAAGTACGGGAAGCAGTTCCAGCAGGCGGTCGAACTCCGGCCTCATCATGCTCACATCCAGATCATCATCCCACGGAATAAAGCCCCTGTGCCTTACCGCCCCCAGCAGCGTCCCGTAATCCAGCCAGTACCGCAGCCCGTTTTCCTGACATTTGCGCGCAAAAAGGGCCAGCAAAACCGTATTGCCGTCCTGAAGAAGCCTCAACTTCCCCGTCGCTGGGGGAACTGAGGAAATAGGGTGGTTATAAATAAGCAAATTGCGAATATCCGCCAGCTTCGCATCAAGGGACCGGTCTCTCCTTCTCCTGCATTTCTTCGCGACCCGTCCGGCAATTTTCCGCAAACGGTAGGGAAGATTGCAAAGCACCATGTATTTCATACGCCCCAGTCCTGCCATATTCAGTCTGTAAAAAACTCCGCTTTTGAAACTCTACTACCCTCTGTTTCTTTGCCTTGCCGCTGGATAGCAGATTGCCTATCCGCTGTCATGCTCCGAATAGTTGAATTCCAAGATTGTCAAATGGTTATTATCTCCTACCCCTTTTTATTTTTCCGTTTTTTCCACAATCAAAATTCTCCTATCATGTTTTCATTCAGATTTTTCTGTTGACTTCTGATAGGCAATCCGCAGAGTGAAAGGAAAATAAGTTTCTCAATCACGTGATCAGAAAGCTCCATTATTGCTGGTTTGGCGGCCCTGTTCCCAACGCCGTTTTGGACAATGTGCAAAGATGGAAAGACCTCAACCCGGAGTTTGAACTGATTGAATGGAACGAAAACAATATTGATGTATCCGCTTTTGAGTTTGGCAGAAGATGTCTGGAACAAAAAAAATGGGGGTTTTTAGGAGACGTCGTACGCCTTCAGGCTTTAACGGAGCACGGAGGCTTTTATTTGGACTGCGATATAGAACTAGTTAAGCCTTTATCTCTTCTTCCTGTAAATCATCGTTTTTCATTGGGATACATTTATAATTGCGCTCTCGGCACCGCTTTTCTCTATGCCCCGCCTCATCACCCGGTCTGCATGAATCTGCTTGATTTATATGATCAAATTAAACCGGATTGCTGGCCTGTCTCCAACACCGTCTATACAGATTATTTCATTAACGAAATTCCCGGTTTTTTATTAAACGGAAAAACCTGGAGCAATGACCTGGTGACCATTTATCCCAAGGAATTTTTTGAACAGCCGGCCTTGATACGCTCCCGTGGCTTTTCCATTCACCACTGCTGCGGTTCCTGGAAACCGGACAACGGCTCTTATTTTGCCCTGAACATGAGGAGCAGCCACCAAATTAAGTGGCTTAAGCGGAAAATCAACACAGCCATTGCATTACGCAAAAATGAATTTTATGCCTACTATCAAGCGGCCCTCAAAGGCATATCCCTGAAAAAGGAATACGAGTGGCGCCGGGAAAAGGCGCCCAGTCCACTATCGGCGTAAGCACTCTTGCTCAAACCAACCCTGCTATGGATCAAAACAAATAATTATGAAAAAAGTGATTACCTACGGCACATTCGACATGTTGCATTACGGCCATATCAACTTGCTTCGGCGGGCCAGAGCCTTGGGGGATTATCTGATTGTCGCCCTCTCTTCGGATTCATTCAATGCCATCAAAAACAAGCAATCTTTTTTCCATTACGAACACCGCAGGCAAATGCTGGAAGCCATCCGGTACGTGGACCTGATCATTCCGGAAAATGATTGGGAACAGAAGCGGGAAGACATCATCAAGCACAACGTCAACATCTTTGTCATGGGAAATGACTGGGAAGGAAAATTCGATTTTCTAAAAGACATATGTGAAGTCGTCTACCTGGAACGGACTCCGGAAATTTCCACGACCCGGATAAAAAATCATCTGAAAATCCGATGAAAGAAATCTCCGCACCCCAGGCGAAACGGATTCTGGTTGAGATCTTACAGGAATTTCATCAATTCTGCCACAGAGAAAATTTACGTTATTCCCTATACGCGGGAAGCCTGATCGGGGCATTGCGCCATCAGGGTTTCATTCCGTGGGATGATGACATTGACGTACTTATGCCCCGGGAAGATTATGAACGGCTGTTTCATCTTTACCACACTTCTCCGCATCCGGCTCATCTGGAATTAAATGATTCCCGCACCAGGCCGGATTACTTCTACCCGTTCATGAAACTGGAAGACACCCGCACCATCATGGTTGGAAAGGGAAAAGAGAGAGTCCGCATAGGACTACACATTGACATTTTCCCTCTTGACGGCATGCCGAAATCCCTCATTGCCGCCAACGCCTATCTATACCTTCACAGACTGTTCCGCCATGCCACCACACTGGCCAGCCTTCATCTGCGGGTAAAAGGCAGGAGCCTTCCGAAACAGTTGTTTCTGTTCATGTTTAAAACGCTCACCTTGGGAGCGACGTCCGCCCGCTGGAACAAAATAAGTCATTGGATCGCCAGACGCTATTCATGGGAAAAATCCCGTTGGGCCGGCAATGTCATCTGGGGATATGGCACAAAAGAAAAAGTTCCCGGCGCGTATTATCAAGGAAATCAAGCCGTGCCTTTTGAAGGATTCCAATTTGACGCCATGGGAAACGCCGATGGCTACTTGCGTTGCGTGTACGGAAATTACATGACTCCGCCGCCTCCGGAAAAAAGAATCCCCACGCACATAACGCCGGGCGAAATTTATATCAAAAACCTTTGCTCCGTTCCCGATTCCGGTCAGAGTTTGTCCAGGGCGGAGCGGCCATAGGCCGTATCGGGATATTTATCCGCAGCTTCCTCCCAATATTTCCGGGCCCTGTCCGGGTCATGGAGCTGGGAATCGTAAATGGCACCTATCTTGTACAGGAACAGAGCCCGGTCCTCCTTGCGCCATCCTCCGTATTCCAGTCCTTTCTGAAGGACGTTGACGGAATCTGCGTACCGGCGCATATCGTTCAGCAGGCTGGATTCCATGAGCCAGGAACGCACCAGCCCCGGATTCTCCTTCCGGTAGCGTTCCAGCAATTCCAGAGCGCCCTGGGGATCCCCGGAATTCAGCATGCGCCTGGAAGCCTCCACCAGCACTTCCTCATCCGTAGTAATATTGGAGGAATACAGCGTCTTGGTCACCAGCTCCCCCATGACGGGCAGCAGATGCCTGATGACGAGCCACACTTCAAAGGCAATCACCGGAACCAGAACCAGCAGGGATTGCAGCGGGGAAAGGGGAATGGCCTGCGCCAGGAACATAAACAGGCCCAGCGGAAGCAGCACCAGCAACAGCCGTATAAACATGCGCCGGGCCAGCAGAAAAATCATTTTCAACATGGCAGGGGATTCAAGGGAAGCCGGGGAGGGGGCATGCGCCCCCGGAAAGGGGGAACGCTTCCGCGGCCCTTCCCGGTGAAAGGGCCGCGGAGCATCCGCTTAAAAACGGTAAACGGCTTCCACGCCCACACGGATGCGGAAGTCCTCAATCGCGTTCATGCCGGCGTAGCGGCGGATTTCGGAACGGGTGTTTCCCGCCCAGTCAAGCTGGATGAAGGGAATAATCCGGAACCCGCGGCTGGAATCCACACCCGTTACGCGCACGGGAGCCGCCAGCTTGATGTTAACCTGGTCAAACCCGGCTACGCCGGGCCCCCAGTAACTGGAAGAATAACCTGTTCCGGCGCTCAGCTCCAAATCCACCTTTTCATGAATCAGGCCGCACCAGCGCTTGCCCGCGTTCAAGTCAATGCGCCAGCCGATCATGCCGTAAAAGCCGTACTGCACATCCAGGGAACCAAAATAGCCGTGGCCCGGATCGTCATACGCCAGCCCCGCCGTGACGGACTGGGCAAGGGAATGGGGAGCCTTCCCCATGTGCTTGCTCAAATACCCCGGGAGTCCGCCGTAATTCAACTCATACCCGCCCCGGAAGGAAAGATTGGGGAACAGCTCTTTGACAGCCTTCCAGCTGGCGTCAAAGGCGTCCTTGTCGCTCAGCAGCCCGTCGCAGAAAGCCATGTATTCCGCGCCGATTTCCTGCTTCCAGTCTCTGACCAGGTTGAGGTTCAGCTCGCCGCCGATGTTAAACACGCCGCTGCGGTTCAGCACGGAGGAAGCCACCACGTCTTTATAGGCATACCGGGAATCATAGCCGATGTGGGCCGCTCCGCTGATGGTATTGTTATAGGAACTCGCGGGCCGGGGGTCATAACCGTATCCGTCATAGGCGCCGGCAGAAACCGCGGCCAGGGCGGAAGCCGCCAGGAACAGGGCTGTTGCTTTCATAGTAAGCTTATCTTAATCATTTCCCGCCCGCCAACGCAAGGAAGAATCCCGGCACGGCGCGGAGAAATGGACAAAGCGCCTCCGGGAGAAATGCCATGAAAACAAGACAGAGTCTTTCTTGAAAAAAATCCCTTTTTTCCCTACGATGGAGAGGTCATGGACTGGAATGCTGAATGGTATGAAAACAAACACGGTTTTGTCGCGGAATACGGCAGGGAGCTGCTCTCCTGCGTACCGGAAAATCCAGAACAGTCCATTCTGGACCTGGGCTGCGGAACCGGTACGCTGACGCACGCTCTGCTGGAAAAATCGGCTTCCGTCACCGGCCTGGATTCCTCTCCGGAAATGATAGCAACAGCCCGCCGGTTCTATCCCGGCATGGACTTCCGCGTGCTGGACGCCCGCCTCATGCCCTGGCGCAACAGGTTTGACATCGTTTTCTCCAATGCAGCCTTCCATTGGATACCGGACCATGGGACTCTCTTAAATGCCGTTTACCGCGTCCTGAAACCGCAGGGGAAATTGGTCTGCGAATTCGGAGCCCGCTTCAATATTCTCCGCATCAGGGAAGCATTCCGGACAGCCCTGGAACGCAGGAGCCTCCCGTACACAACGCGTTTTTACTTTCCCGCCGCGGAAGAATACGGCAGCGTGCTGGAACAAGCCGGGTTCCGCCCGGAAACAATGAAGGAATTTGACCGCCCCACGCCGCTGAAAGACGGTCCTGACGGCCTGCGCAACTGGACCGACCAATTCTTCCGGGAAGACTTGAAAAACCTCCAAGAAGAACAGCTCACCCAGATTTTCAAGGAAATGGAGGATTCCCTGAAAGATGAGTTATGGGACGGTTCCCAATGGGTGGCGGACTACCGGCGGATCCGGGTGACGGCAGCCAGATAATCCGGAGCAGCCCCCACAGGAAAAAGAAAACGCGCGGGCATTCCGGATACGCTGATAATGCTTGAGCCGCCTCCGGGCATTTTGTACAAAAGCCGTTAATGAGTACGTTCACTCCTTTTGCGGAAAAGATGGAGTCCGCCGGCGTTTCAGCCGCGGCCGTCAACGCTTTCTCCCGTTGTTACGAAGCCCTTGTTTCCAACCACTCCGGCATGATTCCGGAAACGGACATCCTGCCCGCCGACCAGGTGGAAGACTGGCAGGACATCACGACCTCCACCCCCGCGGCGGACAAGGACCTGATTTCCCGTTGCGTATGCATCAAGCTCAACGGCGGCCTCGGCACGAGCATGGGCCTCCAGAAGGCGAAAAGCCTGCTGAAAGTAAAAGGAGAGGATACGTTCCTGGATTTGATCGTCAGGCAGGTGAAGCATCTGCGCTCCATCTCCGGCACGCCGGTGCGCCTTCTGCTGATGAATTCTTTCTCCACCAGCGCGGACACGCTGGCCTACCTGGAAAAATACGCGGCGGACGGCTTTGCAGACCCGGCCCAGGTGGAACTGATGCAGAACCGCGTGCCTAAAATTCTGGCGGACGGCCTCTCCCCGGCCAGCTGCCCGGAGCAGCCGGAGCTGGAATGGTGCCCGCCAGGCCATGGGGACCTGTATCCGGCCCTGCTGGGGTCCGGCTGGCTGGACCGCCTGCTGGCGGATGGCGTTAAATACGCCTTTGTCTCCAATTCCGACAATCTGGGCGCCCAGCTTGACATGAACTTCCTCCGCTGGTTTGCGGAAAGCGGCGCTCCCTTCGTCATGGAAGTCACCCGCCGCACGGAGGCGGACAGGAAAGGCGGCCACCTGGCGGTCAGGAAGTCGGACGGCCAGCTGATTCTGCGGGAAGTGGCTCAGTGCCCGGATGAGGACATTCCCGAATTCCAGAATATCTCCAGGCACCGCTACTTCAACACCAATACGCTCTGGATACGCCTGGACGCCCTCAAGGAAATTCTGGACGCCAACGGCGGCGTGCTCCCGCTGCCCATGATCCGCAATAAAAAAACGCTCAACCCCCGCGATCCGGAATCCGCCCCGGTGTACCAGCTGGAAACGGCCATGGGCGCGGGCATCGAATGTTTCCCGGGAGCCAGGGCCGTCAATGTCCCGCGTTCCCGTTTCTTCCCCGTCAAGACCACTTCCGACCTGTTCCTGCTCCGTTCGGACGCCATCGTTGTGGATGAACACGGCAACGTGGCCCTGGCGCCGGAACGGCAGGGCAACACCCCGGTGGTGGACCTGGATTCCAAATTGTACAAGCTGGTGGATTCCCTGGACGGGCTGGGCCTGCCCTCCCTGACAGGCATGGACAAGCTGACCCTGCGCGGCCGCTTCCACTTCCAGGACGGAGCCGTTCTCCGGGGCACCCTGCTGATGGAAAACGATTCCGACGAAACGAAGGAAATCCTCCCGGGCGTCTATGCCGGAGCCTGAACGCCATACTCCCGTTTCCGCGCCCCGTCCGGTCCAGGCCGGGCTGGGCGTGGAAGACATCCGCCACATTCCCGTCCAAAAGAGGGAACTGCGCTTCACCCGGAACCGGGCAGGCGCCATCCTGACGGCGGCGGGGGTCCTTCTGGCAGCCACCGCCGCATTCCTCCAGCTCACGGGATATGATACAATTACCCCGTACCTGCCCGCCCCCCTGTGGGCCATGCAGGCCGCGGCGCTTGTTCCCGCCGTCCTCTGCCTGGCCGCGGGGTGCCGCTGCCTGAAACACGCGGCCGTCATCGTCACCCCGGTGGGAGTGGAAATCCTGCCCTTTCTGCGGGCGCGGCGCGCCATGCAATGGTTCTTCTGGCAGCAGATTCGCTCTGCGGACCGGGAAGGCGGACGGCTAAACCTCCGCCTGGCTGACGGCTCAACCGCTGCCATCAGCCTCCGCCCCATGACGGCCGCCAGCCGGGACATGCTGGCCCATGCGGTCAGCCAGCGCGTCAACACCCTGCAATCTTCCGGCTATGGTCAGGCCTGAAAAACTGGCAGCTCTCCGGGAACGGATGGAGGCCCTGGGCATCCGTGAACAGGATCTGGAGGAAAGCTTTGTCCGCGGAAGCGGGCGAGGCGGCCAGAAAGTAAATAAAACCAACAACTGCGTTTACCTCAGACACACGCCCACGGGCATCGCCGTCAAATGCCATGCGGACAGATCCAGGGAACTCAACCGCTTTCTGGCGCGCAGGGAACTGTGCGATGCTGTGGAACAAATGCAAACGGGCCGATGCGCCGCAAGAGCCCGCGTCATCCAGCGCATGAGAAAGCAGAAAGACAGAAGGAGGCGCAGGCGTTCCGCCCCTGCCCTCTCTCCACCGGACAGCGAATAACGGAACGGAAATCCGGAATCTCCGCTAGGAACGCGGAAAAACCTCACGGTACTTCTCCTTCAACATGGCGAATACATTGTGGGGGACATAGCGGCTCACCTGGCTCTCCCAGCCTTCCGGCCCAATCAACCCTTTCACCATGCTGGAGGACAACTCCGCCGTATCCCGGGGAGGCATCAGGAACACCGTACAGACCTTGGGGGCCATATCCGCATTGATATGGCGCATCACGCGTTCATACTCGTAATCCTGCGTGGAACGGATGCCGCGCAGCATGAACGTAGCCCCGTGTTCATTGGCGAAATCCACCAGAAAGCGGTTGTGGAACTCGGCAATGCGCACATCCGGCATATCGGAAAGAGCCACCCGCAGCATATCCATGCGTTCCTCATGGGAAAACGTATAACGCTTGTCCGGATTGTCGCCCATGGCCACAATCAGCTCATCAAACATCCTCGCGCCCTGCCTGATCATCCATAAATGACCATTGGTCAGAGGGTCGAAACTACCGGCATACACGGCGATGCGCTTCATTCGTGCCATCCTATACGCCCTCCGGAGGAAAATACAACCCTTTTCCATGCGGCGGAACATTCCTTCACGTTCCAGGCCCGCTCTTTTCCCGCCCTCCCTGCTTGACAAGCCAGCAGGAACGCAGCAACCCACGGCACAAACCGCCTGCGGCACGAACGCGTGGCGGCCTTTCCCCGGCCCGCCGGAATAAAACCGGGCTGACGGGAAAACGGCCCATGCGGCACGGGGAAAATTTTCATCCCCCCGGCTTGTCAAGGGACCGTATTTTTTGCATGATGCTTCTCCGTTATGCAGAAACGACGCGTCGTCATCCTGGGCTCCACCGGTTCCATCGGAACCAGCGCTCTGAAAGTCGCCCGGGATATTCCGGACAGAATGGAAATCGTGGGGCTGGCCGCAGGAACCAGCGTGGAGG
>ULWZ01048574.1_pt1 | contig 21297 bp, 15 predicted proteins | sample 1960811 | NCBI WGS metagenome assembly ULWZ01 (sample SAMEA4835825, study PRJEB28245) | human gut metagenome | biome: gut microbiome; material: fecal sample | place: Denmark | collected 2008 | reverse complement strand
GTGTGGATGAGGTTTCCTCGCGCAGGCGTTGGAATTCCTGTCTGAGGGAATCCTGACGGCTTTTGGCGGCCGCCTTTTCATCGGCATTCGGGGTTTCCCCCTGTGCGTTGGCTTTGGAAGATGCGGCCTCCGAACGCTGTCGGGAGGCCAGCTGCGATGCGAGCTCCGACATTCGCTCCAGCTGTGTCCGTGCCTCCCTCCGGAGTGCCTCCTCCAGCTGTCCCTCTGCGGCAAGCAGGCTCGCCAGGGCGCGTTCCCCGCGCATCTTTGCCAGTGGAACATCCTCCCTTTCCAGGGCAAGCATGAGCGCCCCGAGTTCGCCGGACGCATCCCTGAGGCTTCCGGCGGCTGCCCTTGCGGAATCGAAGGAGGCGACCTTTGGGGCGAGGATGTCGATGCGTGCCAGGAGGTCGCTTTCGGATGGGGCGTCTTCTGGCGCGAGTCCCTCGCCGAGGAGCCGGGAGTGTTCCTGCCGGATTCTGCGGGTCTCCTCGAGGGCCTTCTGGAGTTCATCCAGCGAGAAATTCCTGTCCCCCTTTTCCAGGCGTTGCGAGGACTCTCCCCCCTGCGAACCACCCTCCTCGCCAGAGGAGCCTCCGGAGGCCTGGGCCATCATCTGCGCATTCTGCTTAAGGAGATATGAGAGCCGTGTCAGAAGCGAGAGTGCGGAACTCTGTGGTCGGCGCGAAAGGGCGATGGCTCCCGAATCGACGTGGGAGGCGGCGGATTCAAGTGCCGTGACAGCGCCCAGGAAGAAGTCGCGCATCTCTGGAGGAAGCTCCCGCACGCCCGCGCTCCTTGCGATGGCGACCTGGCGCCCCGAGACTGCCAGTGCGAGGGCGCGGAGCTCCTTTGAGAGGCCGTCCCTCGACTGCCGCAGCTCCTCCTCCGTGAGATACTGCTGCCGGTTGAGGAGCGTCTGGGTCTCCCTGAGATGTCTTTTGCACTCTGCGACAAGGTCGTCGACATTGACCTCGTGCCTTTGCGCGTCGCCTGGAGACGGTTCGGAGGGCGGCGTATTGCTGTCCTGTCGTGGCGGCACGACTGTCAGGAAGAAGAGCGTGCTTCGTGCGATGGGCGGCGTGCCGTCGCGGTTGTCCGTCGCCTCAAGCCATCCGGTGACAATCTGGCCGGGCGTGACATCTCCGAAATCCAGTGTCGTCTTGACTTCGAGAGAGTGCCTTGGGGGCTCTTCCCAGAGTTGCACAATGTTTTCCGGGGAATCGTCGACAGTCCAGTGCAGTGTGACGTTTGCGACCCCGAAGTCATCGGAGACCTTTGCGGAGAGGGCAGCCGTTTCGCCTGCGAGAAGTTCGTCATCCTCCTTTGGCGCAATGAGTTCAACAATGGGTGGCAGGTCTGGATGGACTGTGACGGCAAACTCCGTCTGCGTCCTCCGTTCCAGTGAATTCTCGAAGATTGCGAGATAGCGTGTCGTCCTTTCCGGGGCGAATGCGGCCGGGTCGACTGCGCTTTTGGAGTCCGCCTCCTGCAGGCGCCAGTGTTCACCCTCGGGCATTCTGCACGTGGCGGAGAGGACTTCCCCTTCAACGACATCAATGTCGGAGAACTCCATGAAGGAGCGTGGTTCCCTGCCCGTGTATTCTGGGGGAGTCGTGCGGAGGGAGACCTCCAGGGGTGCGGGTGGGAGATAGACTCCGACCTCGAGCCAGCGAGAGGTTGCGCGGGGCGTCACGACCCGCAGTCGGGTATGTTCCGTCAAGTCATAGATTGTGAGCTTCCAGAGCCCATCGGCTGCCGGGGTCATTCTCTCGCGGCGTGGCGTGCCGTCGTTTCCCCTCACGCTTTCGAGGAAGACAGGGGATGCACTGGCGTGTCGAAGGAGCCTTGCCTCCACCGGCAAGTCCTGGTGGACAGGCAGGAGCGTGTCGGCGAGGCGGATTTGGATTGCGGGCTTGCCCAGGAGGGTGCATCCCCAGTCGCGCCAGCTTTCCGCCCCGGCGCGCCCGAGGGCGAATAGAGCCAGGAGGGAGAGTGCGAGCAGCGGAAGCCTCAGCCTGGGGCGCAGCCGCGGGCTTTTGTCCAGGGGGCTGTCCTTCGACAGATACCGTTTCTGGAGCAGGGCGAGGTATTCCCTTTGGAAGTCCGTGGGCTGCGTGGATGCGGCCTCTAGTTCGATTGCCGCGTCCAATGCGCATTCATCTTCGGGGCAGTCGAGCTGATAGAGTTTGCAGAGACTTCTGAGGGAGTTCCGGCGCAGTGCGTTGCGGAGCGAGAAGGCGAGCGCGCCCAGTGACGCCAGGATGGCCGCCGTGAGCGTCCAGAATACCGTCCCCTCCTGGAATCGTCCTGCCAGGAGGGCGGCAACCGCCAGGGGCGCGGCCAGCGTCCCGACGGTTTCCCAGACGCCCTCGGCGAGCACCCTCCTTCGCGCAATCCTCCGAAGCGCCCTTGTGACATCCGGGGCGTGTGAGCCAGCCCTTTGGAGCACCTCTGGCGGCTGCGCTGGGGTTTCTTCGGAGACCACGCCGTTTCTCCCTTTGGAGTCCCTACATCCGGTCCTTGAGCCGTGCGATGATTTGCGACGTGGACTGGTCGTGTGCGAGGGGGGTTCCTGCCGGCGCCGCGAAGTCCTTTAGGATATTCTTTGCGAGCACCTTTCCGAGCTGGACTCCCCACTGGTCGAAGGAGAAGATATTCCAGACTACGCCCTGTGTGAAGATCTTGTGTTCATATAGGGCCATGAGGTGCCCGAGGGTTCGCGGGTCGAGCTGGTCTGCGATGAGTGTATTTGTCGGGCGGTTTCCCTCGAAGGTCTTCTGGGCGGCGAGTGCGTCGGAGATTCCTGGCTCCTCCGCCTTCACCTGTTCCGTGGACTTGCCGAAGGCCAGCGCCTCCGTCTGTGCGACGAAATTCGCCATCAGCTTCCTGTGGTGGTCTCCGACCGGTGTCTGCGACCGGCAGAATCCGATGAAGTCTGCGGGAATCAGCTTTGTGCCCTGGTGGAGGAGCTGGAAGAAGGAGTGCTGGCTATTGGTGCCGGGTTCGCCCCAGATGACGGGGCCTGTCTGCCAGGTGACCCGTCTGCCCTGGCGGTCGACGGACTTTCCGTTTGACTCCATCGATACCTGCTGGAGATGTGCGGAGAAGCGGTGCATTGCCTGGTCGTAGGGCAGGATTGCGTAGGATTGTGCGCCGTAGAAGTTGTTGTACCAGATGCCGAGGAGCGCCATGATGACGGGCAGGTTCCTCTCGAGGGGCGCTGTGCGGAAGTGGTTGTCCATTTCGTGGTGTCCCTCAAGCATTTCGAGGAAGCGTTCCGGCCCGATTTGAAGCATGATCGGCAATCCGATTGCGGAGCAGAGCGAGTATCTGCCGCCGACCCAGTTCCAGAATGCGAACATGTTCTCCACGTCGATGCCGAAGCGTGCCACCTCCTGGGCATTTGTGGAGACTGCGACAAAGTGCCTTGCGATTGCGTCCGTGGATGCGAAGCTGGAGAGAATCCAGTTTCTGGCGCTGTTCGCATTGGTCATCGTCTCCTGGGTGGTGAAGGTCTTCGAGGCGATGATGAAGAGCGTCTCCGCGGGGTCGAGCCCGCGCAGTGTATCGCAGAGATGGAATCCATCCACGTTTGAGACGAAGAAGCACTTGAGCTCGGGGGTTCCGAATGCCTTCAGTGCCTCGCATGCCATCTTCGGGCCGAGGTCGCTGCCGCCGATGCCGATGTTGACGACATTGCGGATGCGTTTGCCCGTGTATCCGCGCCATTCGCCGGAGCGCACCTTTTCGCAGAAGAGCGACATCTGGCCGAGGACTCGGTTCACCTCGGGCATCACGTCCACCCCGTCCACGAAGATAGGCGTATTCGACCGGTTGCGCAGTGCGATGTGCAGAACAGCCCTGTTTTCGGTCTGGTTTATCTTCTCGCCTGTGAACATCGCCTCGATGTTCTCCTGGAGCCCGGCCTCCCGTGCCAGCGCGAAAAGCAACTCCATGCCCTTGTCGTCAATGCGGTTCTTCGAGTAGTCCAGGAAGATGTCCTGGAATTCGGCATGGAAGCGTTCCGCCCGCTTCGGGTCGTCGGCGAAGAGCTGTGGAATCGTGATGTCGCGGGTGGCCTCGAAGTGCTTCTGCAGGGCATCCCATGCGGGAGTGGATGGATTCTTCATCTGGATTGTCATGATTTTTACAGTTTTGTCACTGAATGTCAGGGTAACTCCTCAACTTGGAGGAATCGTTTGAAATTTCGCTGGATGGCGGCCTCAAGTTCCCTTGGGTCTTCCTCCCTGAGTTCTGCCAGCCTATTGACGAGCCTTGGGATTTCCGTGGTGTCGTGTCCTCTGAAGGGTGCGTCGCTATCAACGAGGAGTCGGTCCTGCGGGATGCATTTGAGTGTTTTCAGGAAGTTTTTTCCTGGGCATTCGGCATCGAATCCCAGCGAGAAGAAGATTTTTGGCAGTTTTAGGAGTTGTCTGGTCTCCTGTGGTGTTCCGTGGAATCCGTGTGCCAGTGTCCTGACCTCCTTGAAATCCTCGAGGATTGGGAGCGCGTCGTTGACGCACCGGACCAGATGCAGGATTGCTGGCCGTCCCAGTCGTTGTGCTGCATTGAGCTGCCTTTTCAGCCAGGTTTTCTGCGCATCGAGGGTTTCGCGTCGTTTCTGGCATCCGTCCAACCCGACTTCTCCGACGATGGCGCCGGGATTCTCCGTGAGGAGTTCCTCCAGTTTCCGGATTGTCCTTTCCAGTGGGAATTCGTGGACATGCCACGGGTGGACTCCGATGGCCGGCGTGAGGACGCCGTGGCTACTGCCGGCGGTTGCCAGGACATCAGCCCAGTCATCGGGTGTTATGCCGCAGAGCAGTGCCGCCTCCGGTGCCTGGCCGCCCGATTTGCCGAGGCGGAGTGCGCCGAGGTGGAGGTGGCTGTCGATGTATGGGGACACTGTGGCGTGGTTGCGGAGTTGCGGCTTCGCCCCGTCTTCGGGGCGTTTTCTGCGGCGTCCAGTTTTCTAGAGGATATCGAGTCCGATATCGACTGCGGGTGCGGAGTGTGTGAGTGCGCCTGACGAGACGAAGTCGAGGCCGAGATGTGCGAGTGACGGGAGTCTTTCGAGGGTGATATTTCCGGAGGCTTCTGTCTTTGCGCGTCCTGCAATCAGTCTGATTGCCTCGGCCATTTGTTCGTTTGTCATATTGTCGAGGAGGATGTATTCGACTCCCGCCTCGGCGGCGGCGACCACATCCGCCATTGAGTCCGCCTCAATCTCGATTTCCAGGTTCGGGTACTTTTCACGGCAGGATTTGACTGCGTACTCGATTGAGTGGGAGCCACCAGCGCGGCGTGCGAGTTCGCGGTGGTTGTCCTTGATCATGATGCGGTCGTAGAGTCCGATGCGGTGGTTCTGTGCACCTCCCATGAGGACGGCGTATTTTTCGACGAGGCGGAGTCCGGGCTTTGTCTTGCGCGTGTCCAGCAGCTTTGTGTTTGTGTCGTGGCCGAGTGCCTCGACATACTTACGCGTGACCGTCGCGATTCCGGAGAGATGCTGGAGGATGTTGAGTGCGGTGCGCTCCCCTGTAAGGATGGCGAGCGCATTGCCCTCGACGGTGGCGATGCGGTCGCCTGGATTTGCGATTTCACCATCCTGGAAGTGCTGGATGAATTCCACATCGGAGCTGAGTTCGCGGAAGAGGATTTCAAGAATCGGGAGCCCTGCGACGACGCACTGTTGGCGGGGGATGAAATGCGCGACCGTGGTCTGCTGTGCCGGGACAACCGCCAGGGTGGTTGCGTCCCCGCTTCCGACATCTTCGGTGATGGCCCGTTGGCAGAGGTCTTTAAGGATCGATTCGTTCAGATAATATGGGAGATGTGCTGACATAAGAACTTAGTAGGGGTGGATACTCGGGGCGAGGGATTCCTGTGGTCTCGAGCTACCTACCCTTCGGGAGGGTGCGCCCCCAGCTGAATCAGCAGGATCAGCGTCACCATTGCGAGCATTTGGGCGAGAATGAGGAATGCGATTGTCGGGGGAGTCCAGATGAGTGCCAGGGCGCCTGTCCCCGCAAGAAGGGACAGCAGCCAGATGGCGACGACCGCCTTCGGACGGGAAAGCCCCAGCGCGACGAAGCGGTGGGAGATGTGGCGGTTGTCCCCGACGTAGACGGGCTTGTGGAGATGGAGGCGGATGAGGACAACCGTCACCGCATCCAGAAGCGGCACCGCCAGCACCAGCAGGGGAATCGAAACCGCCAGGATGCTGGGGGTGTTTTCGTGGTGGTAGAAGGTGGTGATGATGCAGGAGACGCCGAGAAGATAGCCCAGGAAGTGGCTCCCGCAGTCGCCCATGAAGACCGATGCCTTCGGGAAGTTGTAGAAGAGGAATCCTAGGACGACTCCACTCGAAAGGGCGGAGAGCAGTCCGACGAAGTACTGTCCGCGGACGGCCGCGATTGCGAAGAAGAATCCGAATGCGATGAGTGAGACTCCCCCCGTCAGTCCGTCCATGTTGTCGAAGAAGTTCATTGCATTGATGATTGTTGTGAGCCAGAGGACCGTCAGGATCCATGAAATCCAGGTTGGCACCACTCCCACAAGAATCCTGGAGCCGAAGGTGGCGGTGACTGCCGCTACAATCACCTGGAAGGCGAGCTTCCTGCCGGCGCCAAGCGCGCGGCGGTCGTCAATCGCCCCCATGACCGCCAGTGCGGTCGCACACAGTGCAATGACAAAGAGCGACCACTTTGCCGACGAGAGCCCCGACAGTCCGACGCGGATGCCCTCGGGAAGGAGGCCGCGGATTAGCAGCGCCCCGATTATCCCCAGCACAAGCAGCGCAATCCAGGAAGCCCACATGGCAAGGCCGCCAACCACCGCCGTAGCACGGACATGGTTCTTGTGCCCCTCGCTGTGGGGTCGGTCAACCAGCCCCATGGCAAAGGCGCGCGCACGGAATGCCCTGGTCAATGCCGCCGAAAGCAGCGTCGCCACAAGCCATACGCAAAGTTGTAGAACAAGCCACATTGCAGGAGTCGTGCTTAAGTGTCTGCCCTCTTTCGCCGAAGCGATGGAGGGCAGGGAGTGTAGGGGATTGGTCAGGGATGTCCGGACAGAACGATTTCCGCCAGCCTGTCGGCGACCTCGTTGGCGTCCAGTCCATCTGTCTGGACGATTATGGAGTCAGGGGCGGGCTTGAGCGGTGCGACCTCGCGGGTCGAGTCGATTTTATCCCGCCGTGCGATGTCTGCGGCGACGGACTCGAGTGTCGCCCCGTCTGTCACCTCGTCGGTCTGCGCCAGCCTTCTTCTTGCCCTTTCCAGCGGCGAGGCCGTGATGAAGAACTTGAACTTCGCATTCGGGAAGATTACCGTCGCGATGTCACGCCCCTCCATCACGATTCGCCCAAGGGACTTGCATTCGTGCTGGAGCCCCAGGAGCCAGCTTCTGACCCCCGGGATTCTGGCGACCTGGCTGACGATTGCCGCGACCTGCGGCGACCGTATCTCCGCCTGTCTGACGGGAGTCCCGTTCAGGAAGAGCAGCGGCCGTCCTTCGACGATTCTGTAGTGCAGGTCGAGCCCGGCGAGCATTCTGACGACGGCGTCCGGGTCGTCGTCCGGCGAGATTCCGAGGGCGAGTGCCTTCCAGGAGACAGTGCGGTACATGTCTCCTGTGTTGATGTAGTATCCTCCGATGCGCGCAGCCAGGAGCCTGGCTGCGGTGCTCTTGCCGGAGGCGGCCGGTCCGTCAATCGCGACCTGGAATAATTCTCCTGTAGGCGTTGTTTCGGCCATCTTCTCGTGCTACTCCTGGGATTCCGGGGGCGTTTCCGTGTCGGCTGGTGGTTCCTCCCCTGCATTCTCCTCGACTTCCGGGGCGGTGGTCTTTCCGTTTGGGTCCGAGAATCCCGAGTATCTCAGGATGCGCCGTCCGTCGAAGAGCGTGATGTAGAGCATAAGCGCAATCAGCAGGATTGCGAAGGTGTTGTAGATGTATTTGAAGAAGACGGCGGGGATTCTCCTGCGCGTGATTGACTCGATTGCCGCGAAGACGATGTGCCCTCCGTCCAGCACCGGCAGTGGAAGCAGGTTCATGAACGCCAGCGAGAACGTGATGAGGATGATGAAGGAGAATCCGCCCCGGTATCCCTCGCTCTTCAGCTTATACCAGAGAGCCTGGATGATGCCCAGCGGGCCGCTCATGTGGCGCACGCCGACCTGGGTCTGCGAAACTTCGCGGGGCGTGCCGGTGACGACGCTTTTGGCGCGGCTTGTAAGCGGCGCGAAGAGGAGCCCCAGCGTGCGGGTGGTCGTCCCGATGATCTCCGAAAACTGCGTCCACGGGTCGATGTGCTGGAGGCTTCTTGTGAGACCGGTGCTGAGGACGACTCCCATCAGGTAGACGCCCGGGTTGCTGGGATCCTCGTATGGGACGAGGCTCGTCTGGAACTCCTTGCCGCCGCGGTCGCAGGTGACAAGCAGGATGTCGCCGCCGGAATTCCTTACAAAACCCTGGAACCCCTGGACATCCTGGACGGGGTTCTCCGCAACCACCTCGCCTGTCTCCTTGTCGACCCTCTGGAGCTTGACGAAGCGGTCGCCGTACTGGATTCCCGCCTTGGCGGCAGGGGAGTCCTTGACGACTCCGACTGCAAGCACGTAGAAGGAGATGCCCAGCTCCTTTTCGGAGAGCTTCACGACATCCGGGACCTCCAGGGTCATTGGGGGCAGTTCCACTCCATTCCTTGCGACGACGATTTCCGAGGAGGTGCCGCAGGCGCGCTGGACATCGCGGATGAAATCCACGGGGCCGAGGACATTCCTGCCGTTGAAGGAGAGCAGCTGGTCGCCGGCATGGATTCCCGCCCTGGCCGCCGGCGAGTCCGCCTTGATGTCGGCGACCTGGGAGGGATTTGCGGACTCGAAGAAGGGGAAGCCAAGCCCCTCCATCGCCGGATTCTTCTGGGGGCTGTAGGTGAATGTAAGCCTCTCCCCGTCGCGGACTGCCTCAAGCGTGACATGCCCGGTGTTTCCGTAGACATACTCCTTGCGGAACTCGTCGTTGCCGCCATTGAAGCTCTTCCCGTTGACCTTTACGATGCGGTCTCCCGAGCGGAGCCCCGCGCGCCACTCCTCGTTGACCTCCGGCCTCACGAGCACGGTCTTCGGCGTGGAGTCCGGTCCGTCGTCAAGGACTGTGAGCGTCAACTCCTCGGGGAGCTTGCCCTTGCGCGTCTCCCCAAAGACGTAGCATGCGTCAATCCACCGCATCTGGTCTTCCGGCGGAAGCTCCTTGTCGTCGATGGCCAGCACCCTTGCGGAGGGTGCGACTCCTCCGGAGGTGGGGAGGTATCCGGGAACGCCCGTCACCAGGACCGAGGTCGACGGGGTAGGGCGCCACAGTCCCGCGCCCCACATGATTGCCGCCAGGATGAATCCGAAGAGGATGTTGAAGAGGGGGCCGGCGAATGCGGTCATTGCCCGTGCGAATGGCTTTGCGTGGGGGAGCGACTTGCCGTCGGAGGTGGCTGGCGTATCTGTCGGATCCAATTGTGGCAGGGAGACATATCCGCCAAATGGCAGCCAGCTGATGACATATTCGACGCCCTTGTATTTGAATCCCCAGAGCTTTGGCCCCATGCCGACGGAGAAGGTCTCAACGTGGAGGCCCTGCCACAGTGCGACGAGCAGGTGGCCGAACTCGTGGATGAAGACGCAGAATCCAAAGAAGAATACGATGAATACGATCTTCAGGATGACCGAGAGAATTTCAGGCATAAGGAAATAGTGCTGTTGGAGGCTTTTGCGTAATATACCCCCAGGCAGGAGCCCGTCCTGCCGTATGGAGGCAAGCCATGAGACTTTTCAGGAGGCCCGGAGTTCCTTGAGAAGATTCTGGAAATCCTCCCAGGTCGAGATCTTCACCACCCTTGCGCGGAGCTCGCGCGGGAAGCCGTGGCCGCAGATGTATCCCGAAACCACCTTGCGTCCCAAAATCATTGCGCCATGCTCGCCATATTCCCGCACCATCTCGGAGAGCTGGAGCTCCATCGTGTCAAGGCGTTCCTCCCGGGAGACCTCCACTGGACGGCCTTCCTGAAGCTCCTTGAAGATCCAGGGGTTGCCAAGTGCGCCGCGTGCCACCATGATGCGGTCGCAGCCGCTTGACTCGGAGAGGACGCACGCATCCGCGTATGAAAAGACGCCGCCATTCGCCGTGACGGGCACGGAAACCGAGTCGCGGACGGCACGGATGACAGCGCCATGCACAGGACCTGAATAGACCTTCCTGGCAAGGCGGCCGTGAATCGCCAGCCCGTCCACCCCGAGGGAGACAAGACGGCGGGCAAGTTCGACGGTCGGGGCGGGGTCCTCCTCGTCGAGAATGCGGGTCTTCACAGTCATGCGGCCAGGCCATTCGCCTCGAATGGCCTTCACGCACTCCTCGGCAAGCGCCGTGTCACGCATCAATGCCGCCCCAGCATGGCGTTTGAGCACCTTCTGCACGGGGCACCCCATGTTGAAGTCCAGGACATTGAAGTGCCAGGGGCCTTCCCGAAGTATGCAGGTCGACTTTCTCAAGTCGCCGGGAATGCTGCCCAGCAACTGCACCTGCAAAAACTCCTCCTCCTCGCCACGGCGCAAAATCGACTCGCTGTCGGGGTTCCCATGCACCAGCGCACCGGCGTCAATCAGGGCGGTGGTCCCAAAGTAAAGGCCATTCCTGCGGCAGACACGGCGAAACGGCAAGTCCGTGTAACCCGCCATGGGAGCAAGAATGGGGACAATGTGAGACAAAATGCGACAATGTATGACAGTAGACAGACAGCCCTCCTTCGCTGGTGGCAGCCAAGGAGGGCAGTGGGCCGGCATCCGCAGCGCCGGTCCGCCCAATGGCGGGGCGGCAGACGCCGGCGCGTAGCCTCGTATTATTTTCGGCTATTCCTTCTTTTCCTTCTTTTCTTCGCTTTCTACCTTTTCGACGTTGGCGATGTCGGCCAGGTTGATGTTTCCGCTGACGCGTCCGTCATCGAGCACATTTGAGGACTTGCGTCTTTCCAGGTCCCTGAAGAGTTGGAAGAGTCCGACTGTTCCTCCGATTCCGAACCAGACTGCGGTGAATCCTGTGATCAGCAGTGGAACCAGGAGGCTGACCACGAAGAAGTACTTGCTCCAGTATTCGATTGGCCATGGTGAGAAGGCGTTCCAGATGGCCACGCAGATGAAGCAGATGACGACTTCGTAGACAAACGAATAGAAGAACATTCCGTATGCGATTGCCTTGTCTCCCCTCGTGTATTCCGGGGTGATTCCGATCAGCGACTTGAGGATGTTCTTCGGGCTCCAGTCGAACTTTCTCACGGGTTCGGAACCGGAGTCGGAGTACTTTCCGCGATGGAGCATCCTGTCCATGTTGAAGGGTTTGCGGCAGGTGATGAACGAGACCACGACATAGAGGAGGATTGTGAAGATATTGGCGAAGAAGAGGTATTCGATTGCGTTCACCGGGAATCTGACGGGGTCGATTTCCCACTTGATCCAGTCGCCGAATGGGCTGGAGATGGCCTTCAGGAAGGTGTCGACCATGTCAACCAGGTTGTTGTCGGCCAGGAACGGGTACACCACGTCCGCCCAGTTTCTCTGGAGGAGGATGTATCCGACGCTTCCGATGATTCCGGCGATGAGCGCCGACCAGGAGGCCGCCGTGGTGCCGCGCTTCCAGTAGAGGCCGAAGATCATGACCGCGGGGCAGCCCGCATTCCAGATGGCCACCGCCATGGTGGTGAAGAGCTGGACATAGTCAAGCTGCGCCATGAACTTGGAGCCGAAGAAGAAGAAGACGCCTACGCCGATTGAGACAAGGCGTATCATCCAGACGTGCTGCCTCGGTGTCAGTCCCTTCGAGAAGAAGGGCAGGATGACATCCTGGGAGATTGTGAGGGACGCGCTGAAGATTCGCGTGTCGTCGGTGGAGAGCATCGCCAGGAAGAGCAGGAGGCAGAAGCACCCGAAGAGTCCGACGGGCAGGACCGCCTTCATCGTGACGGAGAGGCTCAGCTGGTTGAAGAGGGTGCGGCACTGCTGGAAGGTGTCGTTGGCCTGGCCCTCCGCGTAGATCAGCTTCGTCTGGATGTCGCTGTCCTTGAGTTGTTCCTCAGTGAGGGGCACGCCTCCGTTTTCGGCGGCAAGCTCCTGGATTGTGCGTTCACGCGCATCCTCCTTCAGGGTCTGGTGGATGTGCGCGAGGAACTTGGTGTCCATGTTGTCGTTCTGGGAGAGGGGCGGGTCGATGCCGATCTGGTGTTCGACGGGCTGGATGTTCCTGATGGTCTCCTGCACCTTGGCGCGGGTCGCATCGTTCTTGATTGCATCCTCCGAAATCCTCATTGCCAGCTGCTGGCGGACCGCATTCGATTCGTTGGCGAAGTCCCTGTGGTTCAGGAAGGTGATAAGGCAGATTGCGATAAGCAGCGAGAAGAGATTGACGATGAGGATTCTCCAGGAACCCAGGATGCTGGCCATCTTCTGCTCATGGGCGGACTTTGCGGAGGTGGAGGAGCCCGCTCCAATCCAGGTGGCCGTGTGGAAGAGGGAGTTGAAGGCGCCGACCACGACGCCGGTGAAGACGTTGAAGTCCCTTAGCTTCGATATGTCGTATGGGTTGATGAAGCTCTCGCCCTGGATTCTGTCCGTGACGACGGGGATGATCTCCTTGCTCCAGGAGAACTTCCATAGGATGAATATGACGAAGATGAAGATCAGCGGGTAGAGGAGCATGCCCTGGATGGTGTCTGTGATGACGAGCGCGAGGGTTCCTCCGAGGCAAATCAGGAGGATTGCCAGGGTCAGGAAGAGGATCATCAGGAATTCAAAGGTCGGGATGGTGAGTCCCAGGACGGTGAATTTCTGGGGCAGGTTCAGCATCTGGATGAAGAACCTCGCCGCGATTGCGGGCATGATCATGTTTGCCAGCATCTCCGCAAAGGACCGCAGGGACGCGCCGAAGACCCTCATCTTGCGGCTGTAGCGGATTTCCAGGAACTGCCCAAGGCTCATGGCGCGGGTTTCGCGGAACCTGTATGTGCAGTATCCGAAGAGGGAGATCATGATGGTCATGGGGGCCAGGATCTTCCACCAGTAGGAAAGGGCGAAGCCCGTCTTGTATTTCACCTCGACGTATGCGACCAGTCCGATGATCGAAAGCGCCTGGGCCAGGTCGCCCATGCTGATCACATATCTGCCGCAAAGTCGGCCGCAGGCAAGGAAGTCGGAGACTCCGCGGACATAGCGCCGCGAAAAGAATCCCATGAAAATGACGAAGCAGACTGGAATCACGAGGATCAACCAGTCAATCAAACTCATATAGACGCCGTTGTAGTCCATAGTCTTGAACCAGAATCAAGTGATTGGTGTTGGATATGCAAGGGGGGGGCGGGGCGCGGCTCCGGAGGTCGAACGCCCTGCCTCCTCCGTGCGGACTGCTAGCCGAGATATTCGGCGACAGCCGCGGTCACCTTCTCGGGAGTGAAGCCATACTTGTCGGCAAGGGCCTTGTAGGGGGCGGACTCGCCGAAGTGGTCGAGGCCAATCACCATGCCCTCGTCGCCGACGTATTTGCTCCAGCCCATGGTGCAGGCGGCCTCGACGGCGACGCGCTTGCGGCATGCCTTCGGAAGGACGCTCTCCTTGTACTCGGCGCCCTGGGCTTCGAAAAGGTCCCAGGAGGGCATCGAGACGACGCGGAGCTTCCTGCCCTGCGCACGGAGCGCCTCGGCTGCCTTGACGCAGGCCGCCAGCTCGGAGCCGGAGCCAATCAGGATCGCCTCGAAATCCTCGTCGGAGGATACCACGTATGCGCCCTTGGCGACATCCATCCTGGCAACCACCTCCGCCGGCAGGTTCGGAAGCGCCTGGCGGGTGAGCGAGAGGATGACGGGGTGGTCTGCGCGGACCGCGTATGCCCATGCGAGGGCGACCTCGTGGGATTCCGCGGGGCGCAGGAGGGTCACGCCGGGAAGGCTGCGGAACATCGCAAGCTGCTCGATGGGCTCGTGCGTCGCCCCGTCCTCGCCGACGGCGTATGAGTCATGGGTGAAGACATAGACCTGGTGGAGCTTCTGGATTGCCGCGAGGCGGATTGCGGGCTTCATGTAGTCGGAGAAGACCATGAAGGTGGCGCTGAAGGGGATTGCGTAGGTGAGTGCCAGGCCGTTGCAGACCAGCCCCATGCCGAGTTCGCGGACGCCGAAGTGGAAGTTGCGCCCGGCGCGGTCCTCGGCCGTGAAGTCTCCCATCTCCTTCATGTAGGTGTTGTTGGAGGGAGCCAGGTCGGCGGAGCCGCCGACAACCGCCGGAACCGCCTTGGCGACAACCTGGATCATGGCTCCGGAGGAGGCGCGGGTGGCCACATCCTTCTCGGGGACGGCGGCAAGCAGACGCGCCTCCAGGTCGGCGGGAATCTCCTTCCTCAAAATCGCCTCGAGAAGCGCGGCGCCGTCGGGGGACGAGGACTTCCAGGCATCGAACTGGGCATCCCACTCGGCGGCGTCAGCCTTCTTCTCGGCAATGCGGTCGGACAGGAATCCACGGACGTCCTCCGGGACGACGAAGGACTGCTCGGGGTCGAATCCGAGGGCGGCCTTGGTGGCCTTCAGCTCATCCTCCCCGAGAGGCGCGCCGTGGCTCTTCGCGGTGCCGGCCAGGTGGGGCGAACCGAATCCGATGGTGGTCTCGCCGATGATGATGGTCGGCTTGTCCTTGCAGGACTGGGCCAGCGTGACTGCCGCCTCGATTTGCCTCGGGCACTGGCCGTTGATCTTGAGGACATTCCAGCCGTATGCCTCGAAGCGCGCCCCCACGTCCTCGCTCATCGCCAGGCTTGTGCTGCCTTCGATGGTGATCTTGTTCGAATCGTAGAAGAGAATCAGGTTGTCGAGCTTGAGGTGTCCTGCCAGGGAGCATGCCTCGTGGCTGGTGCCCTCCATGATGCATCCGTCACCGGAGACCACATACACCTTCTGGTTCTTGAAGAGCTCCTTGGGGGCGCCGATGCGGGCCACAAGCTGCTTGAGGCCGATTGCCATTCCGACCGCGCTGGCAAGTCCGGACGCCAGGGGGCCTGTGGTGACTTCGACGCCAGGGGTGTGGCCGTACTCGGGATGGCCGGGGGTCTTGCTGCCAAGCTGGCGGAACTGCTTCAAATCCTCGATGGTGACATCGTATCCGAAGAGGTGCAGCAGCGAATAGAGGAGCATCGAGCCATGGCCGGCGGAGAGCACGAACCTGTCGCGGCCAATCCAGTCAGGACGCTGCGGGTCGAAGCGGAGGAACTTTGACCAGAGGGTGAAGGCGTAGTCCGCACTGCCCATCGGCATGCCAGGATGACCAGAGTTTGCCTTCTGGACGCCATCGGCGGAGAGAAGACGGACGGTGTTGATCGCTTTCTTGACAATCGCTTTGAACTTGCAGCAGGCCATGGTCTCGAATTATTCCTCTTTCGGGAGTGTTACTGGTGGGTTGGGTAGGAGCGGTTACTGAAAAACGCGGGGCTATCCCTCGTCGCGGAAGGAGTTCTTCGCGGGGGAGCCCATGCGCAGGTATGCGTTGATGAAGGGGTCAAGGTCGCCGTCAAGGACTGCGGAGACATTCGAGGTCTCGTATCCCGTGCGGAGATCCTTCACCATCTGGTACGGCTGGAGGACGTAGGAGCGGATTTGGTTGCCCCAGGCGTTGTCGCCCTTCTCGGCGTCAGCCTGCTGGATGGCGGCAGTCCTCTTGTCCTCCTCAATCTGGTAGAGGCGGGCCTTCAGAAGCTGCATCGCGATTTCGCGGTTCTGGTGCTGGGAACGCTCCGACTGGGAGGCGACGACGATTCCCGTGGGGAGGTGGGTGATTCTGACGGCGGAGGAGGTCTTGTTGATGTGCTGCCCGCCTGCCCCGGAAGAGTGGTAGGTGTCTATGCGCAAATCCTTCTCGTTGACGACGATGTCAATGTCGTCATCCACCTGCGGCACCACATCGACGCTGCAGAAGGAGGTGTGCCGGCGCTTGTTCGCGTCAAAAGGTGAAATCCTCACCAGCCTGTGGACGCCTTTTTCGCACTTCAGGTATCCGTACGCGAACTCGCCCGTGACCGTCATGGTCATCGTCTTGATGCCGGCCTCGTCTCCAAGCTGCATGTCGTTCACGAGATATCCGAAGCCGTGCTTGTCAATCCAGTGAACATACATCCTCTCGAGCATCGCGCACCAGTCGCAGGACTCTGTTCCTCCGGCGCCGGCGCGGATTGTGACGATGGCGTTGTGCGCATCCATCTTTCCGGAGAGGAAGCTGACCAGTTCGAGCCGGTCCAGGGCGTCGTCGAGCTCCCTCGCCAGCCCGTCCGCCTCTTCGTAGAGCTGGGATGCATCCCCCTCCTCGGCGGCGAGTTCAGCCAGGGTGGCCAGATCCTCCGCCTGGGAGACAACGCCCTGGAAGGGCTCGAGGGTGTTCTTGAGGCGGCTTACCTCGTCCACGACAGGCTGGGACTTCTCGCGGGAGTCCCAGAAGTCGGGGCGTGCCATGGTGGCCTGAAGCAAATCCAGCCTTTCACGCTTGGTGGCGACGTCAAAGATACCCCCTAAGATGTTCGACACGCTCGTTTGCGGCGGACACCTTGGCTTGCAGTTCCTCTCGGGTCATCGTTGGAAATCCAGGTCTGTAAATGGGGGCTTCTTCGGAATCCTACTTGATATCGGTGTCGATTCCGATTACGACATCTCCAGAACCGAGGGATTCCACGATTCGGCTGGAGGGCACCTTGAGATCCTTCTTCGTCGCAATCTCCTCGCCATTCCTCTGGAGGAACTCCTCAATCTCGGAACGGTAGAGCTCCTTGATCTTGTGGCGCCGGATCTTAAGGGTCGCGGTCATCGTGCCGTCGGCAACGGTGAAGTCAGGCAGGAGAAGCACGTCCTTCGGCTTCATGTAGGAGGTCAGGTCCGCAGTGCGCGCCTGCACCTCGGCCTTAAGAAGCTTCGAAAGCTCCTCGGGGGAGTGCTGCCTCCGAAGATCCTCGGGGACGTTGACGCAGACGTAGACGCTCTTGCACTTCTCGCCTATCACCATCGCCTCGGAAATCATCGGGGAGAGCTTGACCGCGTCCTCAATCGCCTCGGGATGGAGCTTCTCACCACCGTATGTGACAATCATGGAGCTGCTGCGGCCGTGGATGAAGAGGTAGCCGTCCTTGTCGACGTGGGCGACGTCACCCGTGTTCAGGTATCCGCCCTCCATCGTCTTGGCGGATGCGTCGGTGTGGTTCCAGTAGCCCTTCATGACGCAACGCCCCTTGACCAGCAGCTGCCCGCGGAGGTTCTTGCCAAGGTTGCCCTCCTCGTCCTTGAAGGTGTAGTCGCCGCCCATCTCAGGCTGCGCCCAGGCCCAGATCTTCCCGCAGGAGCCAAGACGGTAGTCGCTGATGGTGTTGGAGGCGACGACGGGGGAGGCCTCGGTCAGGCCGTAGCCCTGGAGGACGGGAAGCCCGAGGAAGCTGTAGAAGCTCTGGACGTCCAGGTCAAGGGGGGCGCCGCCGGCAACGAAGAAGCGCAGACGGCCGCCCAGGGCGTTCCTGAACTTGCGGAAGACGAGTGGGTCGTAGAAGCAGTAGTGGTAGAGCATGCGGAACATGCCGCCGTTCCACTTCTTGCCGGCGGTGAAGATGCGGCTCGAATTGTAGATCGCGTTGTCCACAATCTTCCTGCGCTTTTCAGGCAATGCGTCGATTTGCTTGCGGATTGACGCCATCATCATGTCGAGGATTCTCGGCACCACCAGCATCACGGTGGGCTTTATGAGCTTGCCCAGGTTGCGGGAGAAGTCGGCGATATTGTGGGGGATGATGATCGCCGCGCCGGCGTACAGGCACGCGCCCACTTCGCAGGTGAGGGCGTAGGAGTGCCAATAGGGAAGAAGCGAAACCAGCTCGTCGCTTGGCCCCACCGAGAAGCACTCGAGGGCGTTCATCATGTTCCACCAGATGTTCCCGTGGCTGAGCATGACGCCCTTCGGAAGGCCAGTCGAACCCGATGTGTAGATGAGCACGGCAATCGACTCCATGGCCTCCTCGCGGGTGGCAAAGGGAAGCCCGGGCGCCGCCTCGAAGGGCTTGGAGGCATCATCCTCTGCGGCAAGGGGAAGGGTACCCCACTCCACAACGGGGATGCCGCCGGCGTTCTCCTGCGCCTTCTTCAAATAGGTCTCGCTGGCAAGAACCAGGGTCGGCTCGCAGTCCTTCAAGACAAAGGACATCTCCTCGTTGCCAAGGCTCTCGCAGACGGGCACCGCAATCGCGCCAATGCGCCAGCAGGCGTAGAAGAATCGAAAGTGGTTGTCGCTCTTCGCGGAAATGGCGGCGACACGGTCGCCGGCCTTGACGCCGCGCCCCTGCAAAAAGGACGCCCACAAGCATACGTCGGCGTGAAGACGCCCGTAGGAGACGTCCTTGAGGGACTTGCCGTCCGAGACTCTCAGGGCAGTCCCGCCGCGGTGGCGCTCGCAGGACCTGTCGAACACCTCGCTTAAATGCATGGTTTCATTCGTCATAGTCGGAAAATTCCAAAAATGTAATGCCGCCTCGGACGAGACATCTGGTGACAGCGCGGTCGATTTGACGCCAACGGATAAAAAAAGACGCCAAACGCTAGGGGAGTGGCCCCAGGCATTCGGCGTCTATGTGCATGGCGTGGAAGACGCTATGCAGGCTTATGCCATCTTCGCGACGCGCGCGGCGAGACGGGCCTTCTTGCGATCCGCCTTGTTCTTGTGGATCACTCCCGTCTTGGCAGCCTTGTCGAGCTGGCTGTAGCAGTCATTGAGCTGGGTGAGCGCGGCACCCTTGTCGCCAGCGGCGATGATTGCGTTCAGCGACTTCTCGGAGTCGCGAACCTTGACCTTGCGGGCGCGGTTGTAGGCACGCTTCCGGGCGTCAGCACGCATGTGCTTCGCAGCAGAAGGCAGACGATGCGGTTTGGAATTCGCCATGAGTTTAGAACTTGTCCTATGCTTTCGTTATTTATGAGAAGAAAATTTCCGATATGATATCGTAAGACCGCATAATATGCCACCTTGTTCGCATTTTTCAACCCCGCATGGGACTCGATCCGTCTTCCGCTGCCTCCACATCCCTGGCCTTCGCTGTTTTCATCAGGGAGGCTCAGGAGCCACGAATGGCTGTGGCAGGGGGGGGGAGGAACCACGAAAGACACGGGAGGCCAAGGAACCACGAAACACACGAAATACACGAAAAAACTCAGGAACCACTAATGGACACGAATGGACACGAATGGCTGTGGCAGGGGGGAGGAACCACGAAAGACACGGGAAGCCGAAGAACCACGAATGGACACGAATGGACACGAATGGCTATGGGGAGGGGAGAGGAGGAACCACGAAACACACGGGAAGCCAAGGAACCACTAATGGACACGAATGGACACGAATGGCTATGGACAGGGGAGGGGAGGTTCTCCACCTTGTGGCGTCTGCGCCCCGTGGATTTCCAGGCGGAGCTGGAAAAACATGACAGGGAGAGAGCAGGACGAGGAATCAGCCTCCAGTGAAGATAGTTACAAAGGATAGGATGAACACTCCACCGAATACGAGCAGGAAGATGAACTCGAAGAATATCATGATAATTGTGTATACGCTGTCGAATTCGTTGTCTTCGGCGCTTGTCTTGAGTTTCCAATAATATTTGAGCCTTTTCAGGAAGTCGTAAATGGTGAATAGGGTGATTATCATTCCGACAAAAATAAGAACAAGGGTAATCCCAGGATAACCGCTTTTATTCATGAGGGCACTCCATGTCAGGCAATAGCCAGACGTTGAAAAACAGGATCGAGGCGGATTCCTCGAAGGCGACAAGGGAGATACAGAAAAACACCGCCGCTGCTGTGTCCATGTCCAAATCCTTTGGCGATATAAGCGAATCTGCAAAAAGCGGCGGCGCAGGTAGAAGGGCTTGTCAGGAGGTTTCCCAGGACAATGACGACATTCGGCACGCCCATCCAGGAGATGAGGGAGGCAATGTTAGCGCCATTTGCGAAGGGAACGTCTGTCTTCGCTGCCTTCGATGACGTGATGCGGCGTGTCGGCTCCGTCACTGCCGTCCTCAAGCAAAGTCTCAATATCCCTGCTTCTGCTGACTAGCAGGGAAAAGGTGTGATGATTTTGTGTTGTTTTGTGCTTCACTCCTAGTGTAACACAACTTCACGACACCACAAAACAATGCAATATCTTCCCTTTTTATCAATATCTATAACCTCTTTGTTTTCAAGGGGTTAAATGTGGTGGTCCCGGCTGGATTTGAACCAGCGACCAAGAGATTATGAGTCACCTGCTCTAACCACTGAGCTACGGGACCAGGGCACGGGTGATAATGTGGCACGGGTAGTCGTTTTTGCAACCATTGCGAGGGTGTTTTCGGCGATTATGGAGTCTGGAGAATTCATGGGCTGTGCTAGATTACGGCATATCCGTCATTCATCTTCTGCAATTCAGCCGACAGCATCCAGCATATTCCATGTCTAGATTCCTTGCCGCATTTCTTTTCCTCCTTTCGCTTCTTCCGTTTTTTGCCGTCGAGTCCAATGCCCTCAAGGGGAATGGCATCATTGACAATACGACCTGGCATGCGGGCACGCCATCGGGTGTGGAGTTCACTTCGGAGGGCACTGTTTTGATTTACGGGGTCCCCGATGTGCGCAGCTACGTCATCCAGAAGAATCTCGACCTGCTTGAGAACACCAGATACTACTTCAAGGTGGAGTTGCGCGGAACGCCCAATCTCAAGGCGGACTTCTATGTGGAGCGCAACAATGCCCCCCATACGGAACTGAAGACCGTCTCCGTCGGCGAGGAGTGGCAGGAGTCCGTGCTGGAGTTCAAGGCCCGTCCAGGCGGCACCACGAAGTACTACGCTGTGCTTTCGGTTCAGGCGGGTCAGGATGGGCATGTCGAGTTCCGCAATCCTTCCATCGAGGTCATTCCCGGCGAATTGGTCAACGGCGACTTCTCCAATGGCGACGCAGTCTGGGAGCTTGAGAACGCGGTCATTGTAGACCGTTCCAACTCGGATGGCCTCTGCGTGAAGCTGGAGGGCATTGACGGCAGGGCGGCAATCCGCCAGGGCGGCTTGAACGTGAGGGCAGGGCGCATCTACCGTCTCTCATACGATGTCAAGGGTGGCACGGACCTGCGCTACGCCGACATCCAGGGTGCGACCTGGTCCCGCATCGCGGTTCTTGACGACCAGGGGCAGGTGATTCCAGGAACCGAGGTCTGGCGCGACTGC
>ULWZ01081373.1_pt1 | contig 21502 bp, 24 predicted proteins | sample 1960811 | NCBI WGS metagenome assembly ULWZ01 (sample SAMEA4835825, study PRJEB28245) | human gut metagenome | biome: gut microbiome; material: fecal sample | place: Denmark | collected 2008 | reverse complement strand
CTTCCGATCCGACATTTTCTTTGACATTTCACGTACTGTCATATATACTTGACACTAAGAATATTTTATTTGCATATGGAGGCGTAATGCCATGGGGAAAATATGGGAATTTTTTGATACTCTAAGTGAATATGTTTATGTCGCTGATATGGATACACACGATCTTGTCTATATGAATCAGATGGCATTAAAAGCATTTGGTGTGTCTTCCCCTGAGGAAGTCAGAAAGCATAAATGCCATGCACTCTTACAGAACTGCTCTGCCCCCTGTACCATTTGTAATAACGATAATTTAAGGCCCGGTACTTTTCTGAAATGGAGCTACTATCACACCGGGCTCCAAAAGTTCTTATACCTGATTGATACGATGATCGAAGAAGAAGGTCATCGTTATCGCCTTGAGATCGCAATTGATATAAGTGAACCAAAACAGGCCAATGCAGACAGTCATTACCTGAGCCTGGAAATGCTGATCAATGAGGGTCTCCGCGTTGCACTTCAACAGCCGACTCCTGATGCTACTCTGAACTTTCTATTGGAATATCTCGGTAAACTCTTAAAGGGCGACCGTTCTTATATTTTTGAAAAGAATGAAACGGGCGGCGATAACAATACCTATGAATGGGTTGCTGCAGGCGTTACGCCCGAAAAAGAAGATCTGCAGGATCTTCCTCCGGAAGTATGTGCGAGCTGGTATCAGAAATTCAGCGAAAATAAGCATATTATGATAGAAGATCTGGAAAAGATCAGAGAAGATGATCCGACTTTATACCATGTACTTCATAAGCAAAATATTTCTTCTCTGGTTGTCGTACCGCTTTATGATAACGGAAAAGCCTTTGCCTTTTACGGCATTGACAATCCGCCCGCAGCTTCCCTGGAATACACTTCCGGAATACTGCATATTATGGGACATTTTATTGTGGCAGCACTCAAAAGACGAAATCTGGTGCGCCAGCTGCAGGATATGAGTCTGCGGGATGAACTGACTGGACTTGGCAACCGCCACGCGCTGCATCTGTTCACGGAAAAAAACGATCACTACGCAAGCGTCGGTATCGTATACTGTGATATTACCGGTCTGAAAGCAGCCAATGATTCAAAAGGGCATTTGTTTGGTGACAGACTGATCTCCAACGCCGGTCTTTGTCTGCAGAAAGCATTTGACGGCTATGGGCTGTTTCGTGTCGGCGGTGATGAGCTGCTTGTGATCTGCCCGGATATTTCCCATGAATTATTGGAAGAAAAAGTTGCCATGCTGCGCCGTCTGACCAAAGAATATGAAGTAAATCTTGCGATCGGCTATTGCTGGAACGATCAGAATGCCTCCGCCATCAATATCTGGATGGCAAAAGCCGAATCCGCCATGTATCAGGAAAAAAGTGCATACTATAAAGCAAAGGGGATAGAACACAGATAGTGTTCCATCCCTTTTTTCTTTCATTTCTTTCATTCTCTTCTCATCCATGATTTTATAAAAATCCTGCAAACAGAGAAGCCAGCACAACTGTCATAATACCTGTCACCGCGATCGCAAGACTGCTCATGGCACCTTCTATCTCACCAATCTCGATAGCCTTTGCTGTTCCGATCGCATGTGAACTTGCACCGAGTGCCAGACCCTTGGAAATCGGCTCTGTGATCCGAAAAAGCTTACAGATCAGCTCACCAAAAATATTTCCCAGAACACCTGTGATCACGATCACCGCTACTGTGATCGTCACATAGCCGCCCAGTTCTTCCGATACACCCATTCCGATTGCTGTCGTAATAGACTTTGGCAGCATTGTCACATACATTTCATGGGAAAGGTTCATTAGCTTACATAGTATCAGTACTGTTCCAAGACTCGTCAGAACACCGGCTGTGATTCCGAGAATGACTGCTCTGTGGTTTTTCTTCAAAAGTTCCCACTGCTCATACAAAGGAATCGCCAGACATACGGTTGCGGGTGTCAAAAGCCAGCTCAAATAGGCTGCGCCCTGATTATATGTATCATATTCAATTCCTGTACATGCCAGAAAAATGATCGTCAGCACGATTGAGATCAGCAGCGGATTAAAAATCCCCAGCTTCAGCTTTTTCCTCAGGAACATACCAAGGGCATATGCCAGAAGACTGATCGTTACACCTGCAAACAGGGAATTCTGATATAACTCACTCATGTGCTGCACCCCCTTCCTGCTTTTTTTCTTTTCGGATCACCCATTGTGAACAGATTCCTGTTGCTACCATAACCGTCACGATCGTGATAACAGTAATGACACTGACAGGCAGTACAAACGGTTTCAACGTTCCCCATGACTCCATCAGCCCAACACCCGCCGGAATGAACATAACAGGCATGATCTCGATCAGGAACTTCCCCACGTCCTTTACCTGCTCCAGTTTGATCAGTCCTGTCAACAGCCCGATAAACAAAATGACCATTCCGTAAATACTTGCCGGAATCGGTAACGGCAATACATATTTTAAGAATTCTCCCACAAATGAAATACACAAAATCAGTAAAAATTGTTGCAGATATTTCATTTCTGCCTCCTTCGTATTCAGCCACGCTTACTGCGTAACCAGATTTGTGACCCAGATGCCCTTTCTGACCAGTACATATCCTACACAGACCTTTATGATATCCGCACACTGTACAAACAGATATACTATCAGAACCGGTAATGCCGTAAACCGACATAATGTAAATGCCAGGCTGACCGACACTACCCAGGTAAACACACTGTCAAATAAAAATGTGATGACCGTCTTTCCTCCGGACCGCAGCGTAAAGTATAATACATTCAAAAATCCTTGTAAAGGGAAAAATGCTGCTGTGATGATAATAAACCATCTTCCCAGATTACGGATCTCATCGGTCGTATTATATGCACGCGGGAATACACCGGACAAAATAATCAATATAACAGTCAGTCCCACACAAAGCATAGCTGTAAACCACATAAGCTTATTGGCATTTTTCTTTGCTTCCTCAAATTTGGAAGCACCGAGGAACTGTCCCATGATAATGCCGACTGCATTTCCCATTGCAATAAATACGACATTCAGCAGATTACAGATCGCATTGGATATATTCAGACCCGCTATTACCTCAAGTCCTTTCATGGAATAGCACTGTGTCAGCACTGCCATGCCACCTGCCCATAAGAACTCGTTAAAAAAGATAGGCAGTCCCTTGATGATGACAGGCATCATTTCCTGCAGGGAAATACGAAGTGTCCGGTAAACATTCTTTAAGAAGCTGTATTTTTCAATCTCCACATGCGTCCATATGATCACAACAAACATTTCCGCAAATCTTGCCATAACAGTTGCAATGGCCGCACCTTTTACTTCCAGGCGTGGGAATCCGAATTTGCCGTAGATCAGGAAATAGTTAAATACGATATCCACTATGACGGAAACCAGTCCTGCCAGCATTGGCTTCATACTTTCTCCCATTTCACGCAGACTGCCCGCATATATCTGCGTGATCGCAAACGGCACAAGACCGATCAGCATAATGCGCAGATAAGAAAGCGCGCTTTCCAGTGTCAGTCCTGCATCCAGATTACCGCCTGATCCCTTCAGATATAGACCGATCAGCCATTCTCCGCCGACTAAAAAGACAATAACTCCCACCACTGTCAACAGTGCTGTGATCCACACCTTCAGGCGGAATATCTTCTGATAGCCTTCTTTATTTCCCTGTCCGAAATACTGCGCGCTGTAAATACCAGGACCTGACAGTCCGCCAAATACAGCAAGAAAGAATACAAAAAAGAGCTGTCCCGCAATAGAAACCGCGGTCATCTTTTCTGTGCCCAGACTTCCCACCATTAAATTATCTACCAGACTGACCGCATTGGTGATCCCGTTCTGTATCATCATTGGGACAGCCAGATAAAGTGCTTTTTTATAAATAGAATTTTGTTTCATGGTTTCCTCCCTCTTTCATACTCGAAAATCCTGCCGCTTCGCATCAGACGCACTCCGTGCTTTCTGATTTTCTCGTTGTACGCTCGGGTGAAACCAAATGACAGCTGCGCTGTCGCTTGGTTTCCTTCCTCGCTAACAAAAAACGCCCAGGAAAATATCCTGGGCGTAAACTGTCGTATAAAATCTGACAAACAGATTAACGCTTGCTGAACTGCGGAGCGCGACGAGCTGCTTTGAGACCGTATTTCTTACGCTCTTTCATACGAGGATCACGTGTTAAGTATCCTGCTTTCTTCAGAACCGGTCTGTAATCAGCATCTACAGTCAGAAGTGCTCTTGCGATACCATGTCTGATGGCACCTGCCTGACCTGTGTATCCGCCACCCTTTACGTTTACAAGGATGTCAAACTTATCAGCTGTATCAGTTGCTGCTAAAGGCTGACGAACGATAACCTTTAATGTCTCTAATCCAAAATATTCATCGATTGATCTTTTATTAATTACGATATTTCCTTTTCCAGGTGTTAAATATACTCTGGCGATAGATTTTTTTCTTCTTCCAGTTCCGTGGAATTTTGTTGCTGCTTTAGCCATTTTAACTTTCTCCTTTCAGTTCCTTTAATTAGAATGTTAATACTTCAGGTTTCTGAGCTGCCTGCTCATGTTCCGGTCCTGCGTATACATGAAGCTTTGTGTACATCTGTCTTCCTAAAGGTCCCTTTGGAAGCATGCCCTTAACTGCAAGTTCAACAACCTTCTCTGGCTTCTTATCTAACATTTCTCTTAAAGTTGCTTCTTTCATACCGCCTACATAATCTGAATGATGGTAGTATACTTTCTGATCTAACTTCTTACCTGTTACTTTAACCTTTGCAGCATTCACAACGATTACATAATCACCTGTATCGATATGTGGTGTAAAGATTGGTTTGTTCTTTCCTCTTAATACTTTAGCTACTTCTGAAGCTAAACGTCCTAATGTCATGTCTGTAGCATCTACTACATACCATTTTCTATCGATTGTAGCTGGACTAGCCATAAATGTTTTCATCGTATTACCTCCAAACTGATATCTACTGTGTTTCTGCCTCTCTCCGGGGCTAATCGGAATCGAAAGGTATTTTACTCTGGCTTCCATTATCTGAATCGCCGGGGCAGGTCAATTCTTCACAGGTCGCCACTGTGAAATATTATATGATACGCATCCGGGTGTGTCAAGCCCTTTTTTGCTTTCATTTATTACATATGGCATCACTAATCTTCTATTGCAATTCCCATCTGTTCACATGCCTCTTCTTCAGTTATATACATCCTTTCTGCATATAATCTTACAGCCTTTTTGAGATCTTCATTCTTCTTCTCCAGAGTCTCCTTCTGAGCCTCTATTACTGCTTTACTTTCCTCAAGCGCAAGCCTTGCTTCTTCCAGCCTCTTCTGGGTTCCTCGTTCGTGGTTATAGTAGTCCTGCCTTGCACGGCATTGTTCTTTTACAATTTCATCCTGGTTGTAAACATATAATGCCTCAGTGGCTTCCTGTAATTCCTGATTTTTTTCTGCCATCTGCCTCAGCTCCTCCCACGTTTTTGCTTTAAAAACCTGTGTCCAATACACCAGTCCCGTATCTACATCTTCTTCCGTTGCCAGTTCTATTTGTGTTAAGTCTACCACATACAGGTTGAATTTTGAAGTATATACATTGTGGTTTTTCAGATTCATCATTTGGTATTTTGCAAAAAACTCCGGATATTCCGGGAAAAGTGTGTAATTTAAAAATCCGATATGATATACCGGTTTGACATTGATGTATTCATCTCCTTTTGCCACATTATCATAGCTTCTGGCAAGGTAGGACAAAGACCTCTCCGGCCAGTCTTTCAGATCAAGCACCTGCATTTCCAGATTGATGATCGTATTATTATTGAGAAGTACATGGATATCCAAGATAAATGTTTTGTCATCGATAGCTTCCCCAAGTTCAATCGGATTTTGCACAACAATATCCTGTACTTCCTCTGTTTCCAGTTTTAAACAGGCACATACAATGGAACGTAATACATTTTTGTGTTTCTGCAGTATTACCCGAAACATATAATCATTTAAAAAAGTATACGGGATTGTACCTGTTGCTTTTTTGAGTGCCTCCGCTGCCTCTGACAATTTCACAGCTTCCCAAGTATTTACTTTTTCTTTTTGCGACATATTGTGTCCTCCTTATGTGATTGATAGAATAATAATGGAAAATCCGGGCGAAATGCCCTTTTAAGATGAGCCGAAGCTCTGAGATGATCGCTGCCAAATAGCAGCCTTTGTATCTTTGAATATGGTTATCATAACAGAGGACAGCCATGACGTCAACGATAAGATATACTTCCACAAGCTATCTATGATGCGTCCTGGCTGTCTTTTTCCTTTATTTACACAAACAATATAAAGTTCCCTCTAAATCACGAGACCCTTACATTGTTCATCTATCAATTCACATAATTTTCTGTTGCTTTTCATTCAACCCTTTCTTCTTTAAAAACATATATTTCTTTTTCATACCCTTGGGTACTCTAATAACAGCTTTTTTGTACACTCCTTTTAAAGCATTTTTACCGACTTTTTTCTTTGTAAGTTTACTAGTCTTAAATACAATTGTCTTTAGCTTCTTACAGTTTTTGAACGCATTCTTTCCAATTGCATTCACATTCTTACCAATCTGGACTCTTTCCAAATTCCTACAATTTTCAAATGCAGAACTTTCTATTATTATAACAGAACTTGGAATGATTATATCATGTAAAATTTTATTGTTTTTAAAAGCACTTTTTCTTATTACTGTTACCCTATAAGTTTTATTATTAATCCTTACTTTTTCTGGAATTACAATTTTTCCTCTAGAAGCATACTGCAATTTACTAACCGCCAAAGTTTTTCTGATCGGATCAGTTATACTATACTCAATACCATTTTCTTTTATATTTTTACCATTATTAGTTTTTGAATCATAATTTGTACAACTATCTGTTTTTTCATCCGATATTTCTGAAGAATTGTTATTTTCTGCACTATTTTTTGATGATGACTGCTCAATATCTTCATTAGGCTCTTTATTATCCTCTCCCAACGATTCATCAATCTTTTCATTATTAAATGGAATAGTTTCTAATTTCTTTTCTCCACAAATACCGCAAATATATTCTTTCGTCCCTTCTTTTTCGATGGTAGCCTCATTAATTGTAATACCTTCATTCCAAATATGTTCTTTTTTCTTAATAATTTCCTGCTTTACATCCACATAGCCGCATACAGAACAATGCCTTCCTTCTGTCTTTCCAGTTTGTGTGCATGTTGCCTCCACGGCTCCATCCATCACATAACTATGTCTGTATTCCCCATATTGTTCTCCGCAAATATCGCAAACTGCCAACATACTGCATGTTGCTTTTCCGCCACTATGATTATGCGTTTTAATTGGAATAATTGTTATATCTTTTCTAGCATCACACTTTATACAATGATGTGATTTTTCCCCTTCCTTTATATAGGTTGCTTCTTTATCAATTGTCCATACGTTATTATACTGGTGATCTTCCAATTCTCCATATTCTTTTCCACATATATCACAGATTGCTTTCTTACTACATGATGCCTTGCCCCCTTTATGCACATGTTGTAAATCCAAAGTCAATTCATAGCTTTCCTCATTGCATGCCATATCTCTTGCAACTACTTTAACATTATATTCCCCATCACCATCATCTTCGACAACCGTCCCACAATAATACTCTTTACTTTCATTAAGTTTCATTTGTGCTAAATGCCATTCTTTACTAGTTCTCAACTTATACAACATATTAACACTCTCAATGCCAGTATCATCTGTTACTTTTGCCTTAACAATAGCTTCTCTCGATATTTTTTTATCATACCATATCTTTTCAAACTTTGGTGCTGTATTATCAAACGCTGTAGACACTATATAAGTTGATAAATTATTTTCTTTATCATATGCATAAATATGAATTGCATATTTTCCATAACCATCATCAGCATTAATACATAACCAATATTCACCATTCCCCTGAGGCACCATTGGTTCCGAATGCCAATCTGCTTTATCAGTGCGTTTGTAATAGGCTCGAACCTCTCCCATTCCTGTATCATCTGTTATCTTTGCTTTTAACATTAATAATGTATGATCATGCGGATCAAACCAAACTTTTTCAATTACAGGAGAATCATTTTTTAAAACAACAGAGGTATTTGAAGTAGTAAGATGATTTGCCATATCATAAGCTTTTATTTGTATTTCGTACTCACCACTTCCATCCTCATTAGCTATACACAACCAATACTCTCCATTTCCTTGTGCAATCATTTGCTCCGTATGCCAGCTATTAGCACTTTTAAGTTTATATGACAATTCCACAGCACCAATACCTACATCATCTGTTATACTTGTTTTAACCATTGCAAAATTAGGAGTATCTTGCTCTACCCATACCTTTTTAATATTAGGTGCTGTATTATCAAATGCAGTTGTTTCGACCCACGTTGCTAAATTATTGCTCGTATCATATGCATATATATGAATATCATACAAACCATATCCATCAACTGCACTTATACAAAGCCAATACTCATTATTGCCTTGTGGGATCATTTGTTCAGAATGCCAATCCCCTTTGTCTTTTCTTTTGTAATATGCTCTGACCTCCCCCATTCCGGTATCATCTGTTATATTAGCCTTCAACATTAATACAGTATGATCATGTGGGTCTATCCAAACTTTTCTAAATTGTGGATCGGATTTATCATTTGAATAGTTAGGTCTAACATATGCGGCAATAGCTGAATTTGTTGCTACAATAGATGTATTAACCCTAACCCAATTCGACTTATAGTTTCCTGTTCCTCCAGAATTACCGTGAGTATAATATACTATACCATTTAAATAATTTGTAACAATTCCTACATGATCATATCTTTCACTAGCTGCTCCATTCCACGTAAAACATATTAAATCTCCCTTTTGTGGTACAAATGAACTTTTAGATATTTTCTGTGAATTCTTATTTGTATGTACTGCCCCAGGTAGTGCATAGTATATAGTTCCTTTATCATTATCAACATACCAATTACATAAATCTGTTATCTTTCCTATTGACTTGTTTCCAGGGAACAGTCCTTCATCTGTAAGTCCACTATGATATCCACACCATTCTACAAACCATGCACACCAATCAGCATCAAATCCATAATCTGCTGCTCTTTTTCCTCCTTGAGAATTTGCTAAACTTACTAATTTATCTTCTTGTGTCCCAGCATATACTTCATTTGAGAAAATAATACTGCTCCCCATTATGACCATAAGTAGAAAACATATTCTTAGTATTTGTTTGACTTTGTTTTTCAATTTCATTATTACCCTCCCATACAATAATTAATTAGTGCATCCCACACAACATTAATAATCCAGTGTTTCTTTCATCTATTTATTATATATTAGCACCCATTTTAATATGTGTAAATACAGCATATCAAAATAAGTGTTTATTCAGTATGTTTATTATACACAATCATCTGTATAAAATATAAAAGAGGTGAAAAAATGGAATTTGTTATAAAAAAAACAGAGTATGTTAATAAGACCTTCCGAATCACAAAAGAACTCAATGATCGGCTTTCCGAAATAGCCCAAGCAGAAAATGTATCTGTAAATGAACTTGTTGTACAATGCTGTAACTTTGCTATTTCTAATATGAAAGAATCACAAAATTCTGAAAACAATGACCCAATCCAGAATATATGATAATATGAAATTTAACTTTTCATAGACCATTATACCCCAGCTATATTCATTAAACATACTCTAAGATTTAATCAATCGATAAAATATTTATTTAAAAAAGACAGTTATAGATGCCATATCCATAACTGTCTTTTTTCTAAATCTATTCCATTATTTCATACTGCATCAGCATAAGCCCCTGCGCAGGTGCTGTCGGGCCTGCCAGTTCCCGGTTTCCGGTCTCAAGTACATGCGCTATGCATGCTATATCCATCTGCCCGCGTCCGATCGCAACAAGTGTTCCCACAATGATGCGGACCATATTATATAAGAAGCCGTTTCCTGTCACACGGATGCGGATCAGCTCACAGTCCTGCTTATCCCATGGATGTTCTGTCAGGATCTGTATGTTTGTGATCGTCCGGATCGTATTGGTTACTTCCGGCTTATAAGTGGAAAACCCCGCAAAATCATGCGTACCGACCAGCATTTTTGCTGCCTGTTTCATCTTTTTAAGATCCAACGGCACATAAACAAAATAGCTGTATTTTTCCAAAATCGGATTAGCGAATTTTGCATGATAGATACAGTATTCATATGTTTTCCTTGTTTCTACCTTACGCGGATGATAATCCTCTGCCACTTCTTCGGACTTCTGAATGCGGATGTCCTGTGGCAGTCTCTGGTTCAGCGCATACGAGATCTTCTCTGCCGGTATTCTGGCATTGGTGGAAAACACAGCGAGATTACAGAGTGCATGCACGCCTGCATCTGTTCTGCTGGCACCGATGACTGTGATCTCCTCTCCCAGAAGCTCACTCAGATGCTTATTCAGTTGTCCTTCTATCGTATCCGCATTTGGCTGCACCTGCCAGCCACTGTATGCGCTGCCATCATATGCAACCGTCAGCATCACTCGCTTCATACGCCTGATCACTCCCTGTCTTACAGCATTCCGATTGATATCGTCTTGCCCAGCAAGATAATCCCTGCAAGATAAACGAGCAGTATCCCATAGGAAATGCTGTCACGCTTGTGATATTTAAGCGGTTTCATCTTTGTCCTGTTATCGCCGCCCTGATAACATCTTGCTTCCATTGCCATTGCCAGATCGTTGGCACGTCTGAAGGCTGATACAAAAAGCGGAACAAGAAGTGGGATCATCGCTTTGATCTTTTTGATCAGATTGCCGCTTTCAAAATCAGCACCTCTTGCCATCTGCGCCTTCATGATCTTATCCGTTTCTTCCAGCAGAATCGGAATAAAACGAAGCGCGATGGACATCATCATGGATATTTCATGCACCGGTACTTTGATCTTTGTCAGTGGATGCATCAGCTTTTCCATGGCATCTGTCAGCTGATTTGGAGTCGTTGTCAGTGTCATAAGAGAGGATCCTATGATCAGAAGCACCAGACGGATCGCAATAAACACAGCATTGATCACGCCTTCCCTGGTGATCGTAAAGATCCATACCTTTGCCAGCGGTTCACCGCTTGTCAGAAAAATATTAAAAGCCGCTGTGATGAGCAGCAGGATCATAATCGCTTTCAGCCCACGCACCATATAGGAAAACGGTACTTTGGATAAAGAAATGACCGCTGCCAGAAATATAACTGCCAGCACGTACGGCGCTGCCTTTTTAAATAAGAATAATGATACAATGTAAAGAATTGTTCCAACCAGTTTTACGCGCGGGTCCAGTCTGTGGATGACAGAGTCAGCCTGATAGTACTGTCCCAATGTAATTTCTCGAATCATAATTTCTCCTGTTTATCTGATCTGCCTCGTCTCTCATGTCATTATAATGCATGAGTTCCGATTCCCTATTCAGTCTGCTCGATGCAGGGCGCGCAGGATCTCCTCCTTCGCTTCCTCTATTGTCGTAGCGTCTGTAGATACGGCAAATCCGTTTTGTTTTAACTGCTGCATAATGTAAGTTACTGCCGGTGCTGCCAGTCCGACTTCTTCCAGTTCTTTGTAATGCGCAAATACATCCTTTGGCACACCATCCAGCATGACACTGCCCTTATTCATCACAATGATCCTGTCCACATAATTGGCAACATCTTCCATGCTGTGTGATACCAGAATGATCGTCATCCCTGTTTCCTGCAGCCCCTTGATCAGCTCCAGAATCTCGTCCCGTCCCTTGGGATCCAGCCCCGCAGTCGGCTCATCAAGGATCAGCACATCCGGCTCCATCGCAAGCACACCTGCGATCGCCACGCGCCGCTTCTGTCCTCCTGACAGATCAAACGGCGACTGGTAAAAATACTCATCCGGAAGCCCTACCATTTTGAGCGCCTTATACGCTCTCAGCTCTGTTTCTTTCCGGTCAAGTCCCAGATTCTTCGGTCCGAAACAGACATCCTTAAAAACATCTGTTTCAAAAAGCTGGTGCTCCGGATACTGGAATACCAGTCCTACCTTGCTGCGCAACTTTTTCCGGTCATAATCCTTATCGTAAATATCTTCTCCGTTAAAATAGACCGTTCCGCTCGTAGCCTCGATCAGTCCGTTTAAGTGCTGTACCAGCGTTGATTTACCGGAACCGGTATGTCCGATCAATCCGATAAACTGTCCGTCCGGTATGACAAGATTTATATCTTTGAGGGCTGCCACTTCCATATTGGTGCCCTGTTCATATATACAATTCAAATGATCTACTATGATAGGCATATTATTGTACCTTCTTTAATTCTCGAATCAGTTCTTCAGTTTCCAATATTCCGTCCGGCAAAGGAACACCAGCTTTTTTCAGTTCATACGAAAGGAGTGTTACCTGTGGTACGGAAAGACGCAATTCCTTCAGCTTCTCTACCTGTGAGAAGATCTCCTTTGGAGTCCCCTGCATTTTCACGCTGCCTTTGTCCATGACATAGACATGATCTGCATGAATGACCTCTTCCATATAATGCGTGATCAGGATTACCGTGATTCCTTCCACATCATTTAAAGCCCGCACGGCGCGGATCACTTCTTTTCTGCCGTTCGGATCGAGCATCGCCGTCGGCTCATCCAAGATGATACATTTCGGATGCATTGCCAGTACTCCCGCAATGGAAACTCGCTGCTTCTGCCCACCTGAGAGGCGGTTCGGTGATTTCTTCCGGAATTCATACATACCGACTGCTTTCAGGCTCTCCTCTACGCGTGCCCAGATCTCCTCTGTCTGCACGCCAAGATTTTCCGGTCCAAAGCCCACATCTTCTTCTACGATCTGCCCGATGATCTGGTTGTCCGGGTTCTGAAATACCATTCCCGCTTCTTTACGGATCTCGATCAGACTGTCTTCATCCTTCGTATCCTTGCCATCTACCCAGACAGTTCCTTCCGTTGGATATAAGATAGCGTTCAAATGCTTCGCCAGTGTCGATTTCCCGGAACCGTTATGCCCAAGAATCGCAACAAAATCTCCCTGTTTGATAGAGATATCCACATGATCGACCGCGGTTGTGATTCCTTCCACATTGCCGTCCTCGTCACGTCTGATATATTCAAATACTAAGTCATCTGTTTTTACAATATTGTTCTTTTCTTTTTTCATAGATATTCTTTCCACGTACAGCCCATTCTTTCCTTTTTCCCGGTGCTGTCGTTTTTTACTCGCGTTTTATTGTACATGGTTTGTCCGATAAATACAAGCTATTTCCTTTTTTTCTGAGCTTTGCTATACTTTGACTATACAACCGAAACAGGAGGCATATCATGCACAAGAAACATTCTTTTTTGCCATTGATTCATATTTTGCTTCTGCTGCTCATACTTATATGTATTATACTGATGCTGTATGGATACACAAAGCAGACGGATCCCTCTACACCAGCGCATCCGGAGCAGACCGATATAACAGATATAACAGATCCATCCGATACTTCCACGGAAACAGCACCAATACAATCTGACATTACAACTGATGCGCAGGAGACGCAACATACAAAAACAGGAACGCAGACCTCAGATCTGCAGGAGGGATCTGCCCGGGAGAAAGCTGCCACAGCGCAGAAACCTGACACGGAACCGGGAAATACAGAAATAACTGAGCAGGAGGCTACAGATATGACACAGACCTCAAACGGACCGGGCATGGATCGCATCACATATCGTGACGGCTTTTATCAGGAAACGCTCTCCGATACCTTGATAGAACGTATTACCGGAAGCTCCTACCATGAAAATGATGATATTTCTTTAGACCAGCTACGGTTTTTACACGTTCTGTATTATGATTTTAATAATGAAATAAAAGATGGGGAACTGATCTGCAACAAACAGATCGCAGATGATCTGCTGGAAATCTTCAGCACATTATATGACAATGCCTACCAGATTGACAAGATACAGCTTATTGATGTCTATGATGCAGACGATGATCTTTCCTGCGCAGATGACAATACCGCCTGCTTTAATTACCGTGTTGTTGCAGGCAGCACTACGCTGTCCAAACATGCCCTTGGCATGGCAATCGATATCAATCCGTTCTACAATCCTTATGTGACCTATCCCGACGGAAAGGAGCGGATCTCACCTGCAGGCAGTGAAGTCTACGCCGACCGCAGCAATGACAATCCTCATATGATCCGGGAAGGTGATCTTTGCTATCAGCTGTTTATCGATCACGGTTTTACATGGGGCGGTGAGTGGAAATCACTCAAAGATTACCAGCATTTCCAGAAAGTCATCAATTAGTTATGATGTAAAAAAAGGGACATCCGATCGGATGTCCCTTTTGTTTGCTCTGAAATTATACTAACTCAAGTAATACTTCCATTGCGCCATCACCTTTACGCTGACCGATCTTTACGATACGAGTGTAACCACCCTTGCGGTCTGCATATTTAGGTGCGATTTCGTCAAACAGCTTAGCTGCCATATCTACTTCTTTTGTTCCTTTTTTCTTACCAGCGTTTGCTGTAGGAACTTCCTTTACAGGATAAAGAACCTGAAGCATCTGACGTCTTGCATGAAGTCTGGAAGGCATATCTTTCTTGATTTCCTTTTCTACTTCATCGTAAACAGTAACTTTCTTTCCGTCTACAACTTCTTTTACTCTCTTGCCATCTTTGTCCTTGCGGGCAACCTTAGCTGTAACCTTAACTGTTTCAAAGTTATCTTTTTCTTTTACTGCTAAAGTGATAAGCTTTTCAGCGATTTTCTTTACTTCTTTAGCCTTAGCTTCTGTTGTAACGATCTTTCCGTTGTATAACAGATTTGTTACCTGATTTCTAAGTAATGCTTTTCTCTGGTCAGATGTTCTGCCAAGTTTTCTGTACTTTGCCATGTTTACGTCCTCCATTCATGGTGAATCCGGCATTGCTCTTCGGGCTTACATACCGAACCGTTAATTTGTTCCATGTCAGACAGGCATGCAAATGCTCATCGGGCTTACTTCGCATGTCGCTCTGCATTTATTATTCCTCAGCGTTATTCAGCTCTAAACCGAGCTCTTTCAGCTTCGCTAAAACTTCTTCTAATGACTTACGTCCAAGGTTACGAACCTTCATCATATCATCGGAAGTTTTATTTGTTAATTCTTCAACCGTATTGATACCGGCTCTCTTTAAGCAGTTGTATGAACGAACGGATAATTCCAGTTCATCAATGCTCATTTCCAGAACTTTTTCTTTCTCGTCGTCTTCTTTTTCTACCATAACTTCTGCAGTCTTGGCATTCTCAGACAGATCAATAAAAAGTCCTAAATGCTCACTAAGTACCTTAGCTGCAAGGCTTACCGCCTCATCCGGAGCCAACGTGCCATTCGTATAAACATCTAATGTCAGTTTATCATAGTCTGTTACCTGTCCGACACGGGTATTTTCTACAGTCATATTGACTCTTTCTACAGGTGTGTAGATAGAATCTACTGCGATAACTCCGATTGGCAGATCTTCTGATTTGTTCTTTTCAGCACTTACATATCCTCTGCCCTTTGTAATGGTCAGTTCCATGTATAATTTGCTTTCCTTGCCACCACTCAGTGTAGCAATGACCTGATCGGAATTAACGATTACGATATCCTGGTCACACTGAATATCAGATGCTCTGACAACGCCTTCACCTTCAAACTCGATATAAGCAGTTTTTGGCTCATTTGTGGAACTCATATTCTTGATAGCAAGACTCTTTAAGTTCATGATGATTTCTGTTACATCTTCCTTAACACCAGGAATTGAACTGAATTCGTGCAGAACGCCTTCAATCTTAACGCGGCTGACAGCAGCGCCAGGTAATGAAGACAGCATGATTCTTCTTAATGAGTTGCCAAGAGTGATTCCATAACCACGCTCTAATGGCTCAACGACGAATCTGCCGTATTTTCCGTCATCTGAGATTTCAGCAACCTCGATATTAGGTCTCTCAAAATCAAACACTGTAAATACCCTCCTTACAATATAATTGTAATATAGCGATCCAGCAAAGGAACGCTTCCATGCCTACGAATTATTTAGAATATAATTCGACGATAAGCATTTCGTCAACAGGTACATCAATCATTTCTCTTGTAGGAAGTGATTTAACAGTTCCTTTTAATCCTTCGATATCCTGATCTAACCATTCCGGAACTAATCTTCCTTCTGTTACTTCTACGATATCTTTGTATCTCTGTAAGCTCTTGGATTTTTCTCTGATTTCGATCACATCACCGGCTTTTACAAGATAAGACGGAACATTGACACACTTTCCGTTTACCAGTACATGTTTGTGATCAACAACCTGTCTTGCTTCTCTTCTTGTTCTTGCAAAGCCAAGACGGAAAACAATATTGTCTAATCTTCTTTCCAGAAGAACCATTAAGTTTTCACCGGTCTGACCTTTCATAAGATCAGCTTTCTTATAGTAATTTCTGAAAGGTTTTTCTAATACGCCATAGATGAATTTCGCTTTCTGTTTCTCACGGAGCTGCATTCCATACTCGCTGACCTTTCTGTTTGCTCTTACAAGCTGACGGTTTGATTTCTTGTCATATCCAAGATAGCTTGGTTCAAGACCAAGTGATCTACATCTTTTTAAAACAGGGACTCTGTTTACTGCCATTTATTTTTCCTCCTGATATTGTTTACAGTACACAATGTACTTTCTTCCAACATATTTACATTTATTATCAGAACCTCTTGCATGCGAAATCGCATCGCAATGCGCGAAGCTGCATCATGTATCACAGACACATGACATTTTAAAAAATCCAAATCTAGTCTTAGTACTACACACGACGACGCTTTGGTGGACGGCAACCATTATGAGGTACCGGTGTTACGTCACGGATGCTGGTAACTTCAAGTCCACAAGCCTGTAATGCACGGATAGCTGCTTCACGTCCTGAACCAGGACCTTTTACCATAACATCAACAGTCTTTAAACCATGTACTAATGCTGCCTTTGTAGCAGTTTCTGCTGCCATCTGAGCTGCATAAGGAGTAGATTTCTTTGAACCTCTAAATCCCAGACCACCGGCACTTGCCCAGCTAAGAGCATTTCCTTCATTATCTGTCAGTGTAACAATTGTATTGTTAAAAGACGCCTGAATATGTGCCTGTCCGTGTTCAACGTTTTTCTTTACACGCTTCTTTGTTACTTTTTTTGCAACCTGTTTAGCCATAATTAAACTAACCTACTTTCTCTTAAACTAAATCCTTATGGATTATTTCTTCTTATTTGCTACTGTTCTCTTCGGACCCTTACGTGTTCTTGCGTTAGTCTTTGTCTTCTGACCACGAACCGGAAGTCCTTTTCTGTGACGGATACCACGATAGCATCCGATTTCCTGTAATCTCTTGATGTTAAGAGCAACTTCTCTTCTTAAATCACCTTCTACTACCTGTGTAGCGTCGATTACTTCACTGATTCTCTTTACTTCGTCGTCTGTTAAATCTCTACAACGAGTATCTGGATTAACTTTTGCTTCTGCTAAAATACGATCTGCACTTGTTCTACCGATTCCGTAGATATAAGTTAAACCGATTTCAACACGTTTGTCTCTAGGTAAGTCAACACCTGCAATACGAGCCATTTTCAATTCCTCCGTTTTCCGGGTACTTTTTGTACCTAAACTTAATGTTACTAATTGACTGGGGCATAAACACAAAAAAGCCCAACCGGAATACTCCGGTCTTTCCGATACTAAGCTTCTGAATTCTCGGTATCAATAAGTAATTCTCCGTAGGCTCACTACGTAAAATTATCTTAATCAGCCTATCTTTTGACGGAAAGATAAGCTGTCAGCCGCTAAATCGTGATACTGGATAATCCTGGTCTGTTTATTATTGGATTAGCCCTGTACCTGTTTGTGTTTTGGGTTTTCACAGATAACTCTGATTTTACCCTTTCTTTTGATGACTTTGCACTTTTCGCAAATTGGTTTTACTGATGATCTAACTTTCACGTTAAACCCTCCTTTCAAAAAAGACCGTTTTACATTATAGCATGGCAAATTTACATTTGCAATACTTTCACAAAATAATTTTTATTTATCTCTCCAGATGATTCTTCCCTTTGAAAGGTCATACGGGGATAACTCCAGTGTTACTTTATCGCCCGGTAAGATACGGATAAAATTCTGACGCAGCTTACCACTGATATGTGCAAGCACCTTGTGTCCATTTTCCAGTTCTACCTGAAACATGGTGTTTGGCAGCTTCTCCACTACTGTTCCTTCGATTTCAATGACATCTGTTTTTGACATTTTACTCCTCCACTTGACTACTCTTTATCAGTTTAATTGTTCTCTTGATCTCCTCATCTCTGACAGACTCTTTTGCTTCAAGCTTCTGTCTGAGCTCTTTCAGTGCTTCATTTTCCTTTTTCCAGATCTGAATATGCTTTTTGTTTTTCTTTTTCGGCTTTGCAACCGGTCTGTATTTTCCATCCGTAAGCCATACATATTCATCTGTTTCTTCTATTATGATATATAAGGTATCTTTATCGTGTCCGGCTTTCGCCGCAGCTAGCATTCCTACCATATGATCCGTTCCTTTATTCTGTTCCTTACTTTCAGAGTCACTGTCCTGTGCCTTTCAAGTTCATCTGGGAACTTCCTATTCACAGATGAACCTTTCTGTCCTTGCCGAACTGCTGTGGCACCGGATAACTTCATTTCATAATAGCAGTCTGACATTTATAACAGTGTCAGGATCTCAGGCTCACCGTCCGGTGTGATGGCGATGGTGTTTTCGTAATGAGCGGAATAGGTTCCATCCTCTGTTACGACTGTCCAGTCATCATCCAGCCACTCCACATCGCTTCTTCCGATATTGATCATCGGCTCGATCGCAAGTGTCATACCTGCACAAAGCTTAATTCCTTTTTTCTTCTGTCTGAAGTTCGGGATCTGTGGATCCTCATGTAAATGAGTTCCGATTCCGTGTCCGACCAGATCTGTTACGATGCCATATCCGAACTGGCTGATATAATCGTCGATCCGATTGGAAATATCATACAGATGATTTCCGGCAACTGCCATTTTTATTCCCTCAAAAAAGCTCTGTTTTGTTCTGTCGATCAAAAGCTGTGCTTCCTCACTTACCTTTCCGATCGGATAGGTTCTTGCTGCATCGGAATGATATCCTTTGTAGATCAGTCCTGCATCCAGGCTGACGATATCTCCCTCCTGCAGGATCCTGTCTGCTTTCGGGATTCCATGTACAACCTCGTCATTCACGGAAACACAGATAGAAGCCGGATATCCGTTATAATGTAAGAAATTCGGCACACAATCATAACCTCTGATCAGCTTTTCTCCAAGCTGATCGATCTCGAGAGTAGAAATACCCGGTTTCACAAACTCTCCAAGCTTTGCGTGAACCTCTGCCAGAATCTTTCCGGAATCACGCATTAAACCAAGTTCTCTTGCGGATTTTACTGTAACTGCCATTTTTATTCTCCCAAAATTGCAACGATAGCTTTAAATACATCCTGCATATCGACTGTACCATCAACTGTTTTCAGCACACCCTTCTTTGTGTAGAAGTCAATCAGTGGCTGTGTCTGTTTATGATAAACATCCAGACGGTTCTTCACTGTTTCCGGCTTGTCGTCATCACGAAGGATCAGCTCGCTGCCACATCTATCACATATTCCTTCTTTCTTCGGCGGAACATGTACAACATGATAGGTAGCTCCACAGGAAACACATGCACGTCTGCCTGACATTCTCTTTACAATGTTTTCGTCCGGTACATCTACATCGATCGCATAATCGATAGACTCACCCAGCTCTGCAAGTGCCTTATCCAGTACTTCTGCCTGTGGGATTGTTCTTGGGAAACCATCCAGTACATAACCGTTCTTGCAATCCGGCTGTGAAACTCTGTCAAGCAGGATCTTTACTGTCAGTTCATCCGGAACTAAAAGTCCCTGATCCATATACTTCTTAGCTTCCATACCAAGCTCTGTACCGTTTTTGATGTTTGCTCTGAAAATATCGCCTGTTGATACGTGCGGGACACCGTATTTATCTGCGATCATTTTAGCCTGTGTTCCTTTTCCTGCGCCCGGAGCGCCTAACATAATGATTTTCATTTTTCTCCTCCACTTGTCTTTATGCACTATGACGAAAACGACTCATGGGACAAGCGAATACTCACCTGCCCCAGAATACATTTGTCGTTTCAACTATTTCATTTAAGCATTTAAAAAGCCTTTATAATTACGAACCAGCATTAAGGACTCGATCTGTTTGATTGTCTCTAAGATTACGCTGACAATAATGATGAGACTTGTTCCGCCAAAGGAAACATTTGCACCAAATACTCCGTTAAAGAAGAACGGAATGACAGCGATAATGATAAGGCCAACAGCCCCGATAAAAATAATATAGTTCAAAATACCTGTCAAGTAATCTGTGGTTGGTTTACCAGGTCTGATTCCCGGGATAAAGCCACCCTGCTTTTTAATGTTATTGGATACTTCCAACGGATTAAATGTGATCGATGTGTAGAAGTATGCGAAAAATACAACCAATACAATGTAGATCACTAATCCTATGTTATAGATTGGAAGAGAAGGATTACACCAGTTACCCTGATTTAATACCTTTAATACCTCTCCCCAGAAGCCTGTTCCCTGATAACCTGCCAACTGACAGATCACGATCGGGAACTGCATCAGTGATGATGCAAAGATGATCGGAATAACCCCTGCTGTGTTAATCTTCAGTGGAATGCTTGTTGACTGTCCGCCATAGGTTTTATGACCCTGGATCTTCTTTGCATACTGAACCGGGATTCTTCTGACGCCATCATTTAAAATGATAACAAGGACAACCATTCCTACAATAATTGCCATGATAACAACTGCTGAAATCACAGACAATGTAATAGTAGATGCACTCTTTACGAACTGCTCATATAATGTAGCAAGATCAGATGGCATACGGGATACGATGTTGATCGTCAGTACGATTGAAATACCGTTACCGACACCATGCTCTGTGATCTGCTCACCGATCCACATAACAAATGCACTACCTGCTGTCAGCGCTACGATAACCACGATATAATCCAGCACAACAGAATCCTTCTGCAGAAGTCCGCTGTTACCAAATCCGATCGCCATAGCTGCTGCTTCGATCAAAGAAAGACCAACTGTCACATAACGTGTGATCGTTGCGATTTTCTTTCTTCCATCTTCTCCATCCTTCTGCATTTCTTCCAGTTTCGGAATTGCGATCGTCAGAAGCTGCATGATAATGGAGCTTGTGATATATGGTGTGATATTCAATGCAAAAACTGACATGTTCATGAAAGAGCCACCGGTAAATGCATCGAAAAAGTTAAATGCTCCGTTTGACTGAGCTGCAA
>ULWZ01025752.1_pt1 | contig 22057 bp, 18 predicted proteins | sample 1960811 | NCBI WGS metagenome assembly ULWZ01 (sample SAMEA4835825, study PRJEB28245) | human gut metagenome | biome: gut microbiome; material: fecal sample | place: Denmark | collected 2008 | reverse complement strand
AAAAACGAGGTCGAGGGCGGCACGCAAGCCTATGTCAACGCCGTCAAAGAGTGCTTTAAGGCGCAACTCAACGAGAAATATTTGCAAGAGAATATCAACGCCAATATGCGCGAGGAACGCAACAAGTTTATATCGTTTGTGCCGCTTGCCCTCAAGGACATAGGGCTTAAAATCACAAAGTATCTTCTTGACAACAAGGCCGTTTCTATGGATTTTTCAAACTACGGAAGGCTCAACCCGCCGCAAGAGTTGTTCGAGATAGCGGATAGAGTGGAGTTTTGCCTGAAAGAGCCAAAAGGCAACGGCTATAAACTTGCCGGCGTAACGTTCGGCGACGAGTGCGTGTTGACGTTTTCGAGAACTTTCAAATCCGCTCAACTTGAAAGAGATTTCGTGCGCGCTTTGACAAATGAAGGACTTGACGTCTATATCGAAACAAACGGAGAAAAATAATGAAATATTGTAGGCTTTGCAAAACGTATCACCCCGAGTACGACGACAATTGCCCGTTGTGCGGCGCGGGACTTACGGAGGCACAGAATAAGCCCGACGACGGGTTTGATTTTGCCCCGTACAACTCCAACGAAAAGAAAACAGATGCAAAAAAAGTTGCCAGAGATGTTTTTATTGCAATATCCGTACTTACGCTTGCGGGTTTGCTGATTGCGTCGGTGCTTTCGGGATTGTATGCCATTATTTATATCGGGCTTGCATCGGTGGGATTTTTCTGGCTTGTAATAGGTCAGTTTGTGTTTTTCCCAACGGATTTGCGCTCGGTTTACTTCCGCTCGACTTTTTGGTTATGTGTGCTTGCGATGCTGATATGCCTGCATTTCGGCAAGTTTTATATCGCGCTTTCCTATGTGATTCCCTGCGCGGCGTTTGCGCTCTCCGTTGTGACGACGCTTACGATTTTTATCAGCAAAAAATGGTATAGATTTGCCTATTACTATTTCTTGCTCGCAATCTTTATGATTGCACTTTTTCCGCTCAACTATTGCTTGTCGCTCTATTTCGACGGATACAACTGGATCGCATCGGTGGCAACGTTGGGAGTAGGGCTTGCGCAAGTTGCGTTCTCTTTGATTTTTGGCAGGGCAGTGCTCGGCACGGAAATCAAAAAGCGTTTCTTCGTTTAAATAGGTTAGACAAAAGTTGCGATTTTATCGATTTTACAACAAAAAACAACGGATTTCACAATTCGGAATCCGTTGTTTTTTATACTTACCGCAATTGTGCGACAGATTAGAGTATTACCGGTTGGATTTGCTCGTGGTTTAATGCTTTTTCTATCGTTGGCAAAATGAGAGAGACGTCCGCAATCAAAGAGTGCGGTTTGTTGTCCGGCGCGTCTTGACCGAAAGGTACGAGATATAAGTTTTTGGTGTTGAGTGCAATTCCGACGTTTTGAGCGTTTGCGCCCAGTGCGTCGTTTGACGAGATAGACAGCACGACGGGCTTGTTTGTGCGCAGGGTTGCTTTTACTGCCATCGTAGTCGGCGTATCGGTGATGCCGTTGACGATTTTTGCAAGCGTATTGCCCGTGCAGGGAGCAACGAGCATAAGCTCTATGCCGGATTTCGTGATGGTTTCGGCTTCGACTATCGTTTTTATGGGCGTTTTCCCTGTTTTTTCGACAATGTATTTTTCAAAATCCGCTTGCTTAAAAAAGCGAGTATCGAGCGTGGACACGTTGTAGCTGAACACGGGGACAATCTCATAGCCGGCGTCCACAAGCGCGTCGACGGCAGTGAGAAGATTTGAAAACGTGCAGAACGAGCCTGTCACGCAAAGTCCTATTTTCTTCATTTTTTCACCTCCATGATGTAGTCGAACATTGCCTTTGCCGCACTGACGGGACAGGTTTTTGCAGGCAAGGCAGGGTATATGTCGGCGTCTATCCCCAGATATTTTGCATAGTCAAGGTTTATTGCCGATTTGGAGGCAAGGTCGATATATACGCAATCGTCTTTCATGCTCATCAGTTCTTTGTCGCTCACGATTGGGGAGGGAATCGTGTTTATTACGATGTCGTATTTTTCAAAATCGAAGTCGCGCATAGGCAAAACGTGTTTTGCAAAGGCATGAGCAGGGCGCACGGACGATGTGGATACGACGTCGAAAGCAACATCCAACTTGCCCAAAATCTTTGCCATAGCCGCTCCCGTGCGACCGAATCCCATAATCAAAACGTAGCAGTCCGCAATGGATTTTTTTGAGTGTTCGATTATAATTTCAAGCGCGCCTTCCGCAGTCAGCCGCGAGTTTATCGCTTGAAAACGCTCGCTGTCGTTGTACGTGCAAAGGGTTATATCTCTGCTGTTGGCAAGCGCGTTTGCTTCGTCGCTCACCCTGCCGCAAAACACTTGCGCACCGTCCTCCACTTTTGAAAGCGTCCTTGCCTCGACAAGCACGTTTGGAGCAAACACGTGAGCGGGCATGCGAAAGCACACTCCTTTGAGCATTGATTTGAGATAAAACATTCTCTCGTCGGTTTCGTGTACGATGGCGTAATTTTTGTTCATACGGTATGTTATGCAGCCTTTTGAAAATGAGTTAATGCACGCAAAGCAAGAAAAAGCACATAGAATAAATCGAGGTGAGTATGGAAAGATATTTTTTCGGAAACAACAGCGGTTACGGCTTTTTCAATCTGTATGAAAAGGAGCTGAAATCAAAAGACAAAGTCGTGCTTTTGAAGGGCGGCAGCGGCACGGGTAAGTCGTCCATGATGAAGAAAATCGCAAAAAAAGCAAAATCTTTGGGATTGGATTACGAGTTGTGGTTTTGTTCGGGAGACCCTCAAAGTCTTGACGGAGTTTTTGTCAAAGACAAAAACGTTGCGGTTGTGGACGCAACTTCTCCGCATGCAAGCGGCGTGGATATTCCCGTTGTCAAGGATGTGATTTTCGATCTTGCGTCGAGCCTTGACGCAAGCAAACTTCAAGGGGTGAGAGAAGAGGTTGAAAACAAGATGATATGCAAAAAACAACACTTTATGCGCGTATATCAATATTTAAAGTCTGCTTTGCGTCATTTGTACAATCAATTCGAGATTGAAAAACAAGGCGTTGACGAGGACAAAATAAGGGCGTACGCGTCCTCTGTGGCGCGTGATTTAAAGCCTGTGGGAAACAAGGTGAGAGAGCTGTTTTCGCGCGCTATATGCCCAAGCGGGGAGAGCGAGTATTTCGACCATTTGCGAGAAAAAAGAGTTACTCTCGTCAAAGGATGCGCCTATGCGAAGAAAGTGTTTTTCGACGAAATGAGCAAGTTGAGAAAAGGAGTTACTCTGCTACTTTCGCCCCTCGATCCCACAACGTGCGAAGGTGTGATTTGCGGCACCGACGCGTACGTGGAAAATTCGGGACATTTTGCAAGCGACACCGTTATGGACCTAGGCGTGTTCGGCGAAAGATACGACAAAGACGACGCAACGGAAGAAGCGAACAACGTGGTGTTGCAAACGGCGTTTGCGGTTGAAAGACTGAACAAGGCACGGCAAGCGCATATGTCGATAGAGGATATTTTCGTGCCTGCGATGGACTTTGAAAACAACGATAGAATTTTGAAGGAAATCGAAAAACTCATATTCGGTTGATATTCGACTGAAAATACTAAACGAACCGCAATTGTGCGTTGCGGCAAAGTCATCATTACTTGACTTTTGCGCTTTGTTTTGATATAAGTTAAGTATGGACGAAAAAAGAGCGAAAATGGAAAAAAACAACAAGAGCGACGCGCCTTTCTCAAAGGCGTATTGTCGTTTCTTTTTGGGATTGTGCAGGTTTGTCAGACCGTTTTTGCACGGTGTTTGCAAAAAGAGCAAATCTTTCAAACGTCAAAAGAAAAACGGCGCGATGCTTATCGTGTGCAATCATTTGTCCGCATACGATTTTATTCACTTTTCTTCGGCGATGTACGGCGCGCCTTTGAACTTCGTCGTTGCGGAAAACATGATGTACTCGATGCCGATTTTCGCAAAACTTCTCGGCTCGTATCACGCAATCACCAAAAAGCAGTATTTTGCGGATTTGGCGTGCATAAAGAATATCAAAAAGTATCTCGACCAAGGTATAAGCGTGCTCATTTGTCCCGAAGGCAAGGTGTCTGCAAACGGCGTTACGGGTGCGATTGCGCCCTCGATTGCAAGGCTCGTGCAGTGGCTGGGCTATCCCGTCGGCGTGATTAAAATGCAAGGGGCAAGCCTCGCCCGTCCGAAGTGGGCGTACAATCTCCGTTTCGTAAGAAGAGGAAGAGTCGTAACCAATTGCGATATGCTTTTCACAAAAGAAGAAGCCAAAAGCCTTTCGAAAGAGGAAATATATCAAAAAATTTGCGACGCGCTCTATCAAAACGAGCATAAGTGGCAGGTTGAAAACGGCATTATTTTCAAAGGTAGTCGCTATGCGGAAGGGCTTGACAGACTTTTGTATCGTTGCCCCAAGTGCGGCAGTGAGTTCGAAATGAGTTCGAGCGGCAGTCATTTGAAGTGCAACCGTTGCGGAAACGATGTGGTTTACGGCTATGACGGACGACTCGTTCCGCAAGGGGACGGAGTGTGCCCGGAGCGTATAGATTTGTGGTACGACGAACAGCGCGCACTTGTTGCAAAAGAAGTGCAAAACGGTGATTTTAAGCTATCTAACACGGTCAATTTGTTTGTGGAAAACGAGCTTAACAACGGCTATCGTTTTGTGGCGAACGGCGTTTTGACTCTCGACAAGGACAAACTTTGCTTCGATACCGACTGGCAGGAAAGACCTGTCGGAGTGAAGTCCAAATACGGCGTGAATAATATGTCCCTCGATTTCGACACGGCAAACGGAACGGAAAAAGTCGAGGACGAATTCAAACACGTCGAGTTTGCGGTGTCGAGGTGCGATACCGTTGCGAATTTGCCGGGAAGCGCGGTGGATATGTACGACGACAAGCACGTTTATAGGTTTATGTTCGACAAGGTTATGGCGGCCACAAAGTATGCTCTTTGCATCGAAGAAGCCTACAAACTCGGCAAAAAATAAAAAAATTACGAAAAATAACTTGCAAAAAACCGTCTATTCAGACGGTTTTTTCATGCAAGCAAGCCTCATTCGGCATTTGATGTTGACAATTTTGTTTGGATAATGTAGTATTATATTTGTATTCCTATATTATGTGCGCGAGAGTGCGCATACGTGTAAGGTGAAAGTTATGAGAAAGAAAGTCAGTTTATTTTTGATTGCTATCTTGCTTGTCGTGCTTGCGATAAGTATGGTTGCGTGCAACAAGGGCGCGCAAGACGCAGGCAAGTTGCCCGACAGCATCAACCCGTCCGATATAATCGAAACCGGCGGTGACGACGGTCCGATGACGGCGCAGCTCAAATTTTCCTTCCCAAAGGGCGTAACGTCCGTGTTCAAGAGCATGTTCGTTGACGAGTTCGATATTTCCGACGTCGAGTATTGCGTGGTTTATCTCAACACGCAAACGAACGCGACTACGGAGGGCATTCACGGCAATCTCACCGAAAATATGCTCCAAACGGACGAGGACAGAGCAAACGTCAAGAGGGCGGGACATCATCAAATAAAAGTCCAAGTGGAAACGGGCAAAGACGACGACGGCAACGCCGTTTACGCAAAAGGCTCGTTTGCATTGCACCTCCAAGACAGACTTGCTCCCGTTGAAAGAGTGACGCTCACTTTCAACCTTATGGACGGTGAAAGACGCGCCAACGCCGCATTCGGCACGACTTCTCAAAACGGACAAACGGTCAGCGTCAGCGTTGACAGCGGCGTTTCGATCGCATCTTGGGACGAATTTATCTCCACTTTCAGAATGACGATAGAGGACGAGGGCGAGGGTAAGCCCGCAAGAGCGCTTGAAAGCGTAAGCGTAAAAGGCGCAACGTACAGCGCAACGTCCAAAAACTTCCCCCTTACGATAGACAATTCTTTCAACAATCAAACTTTCTCGACAAAATGGACGAACGACACCGTAAACGTGAAGTTCAATCTTGCCGTTCCTTCGGACGCTCAACTTGAAAGCGGCAAGGTCAATCCCAGCGAAAACCCCGATTTCAAATCCACGCAAACCGTGCGCCGTTCGTACGGCAAGGCCGTTGCTCCGGCAACGGACATCTTCAACGTGTACAGCGGATACTACTTTGCAGGTTGGTATCTCGACAACGGCACGAAGGCGGGCGAGTGGGACGAAAACGACACTCTTTGGAATTTTGCAAAGACGGTCGGCACGTCCGATATAACTCTCGTCGCACGCTGGACTATGCGCGTTTACTCCTACACGCTCTATATGATGGGCGGTGAGTTCAAAAACGACGTTCAAAACGCAAAAGCCGACGACGGCACGGAAATTTCAAGCGATGAAATCGCCGCCGCAAAGGGCTTTACCGTCGTGAATGCAACTTCGACGTTCGGCATCGAAAGCGAAAAGCTCACCAGAATCGATTTCAGCGGTTTTGCATATAACCATAATTACAGCGAATACGTCGCAAAAATCACCGTTTCGCCGCAAAAACGCGACGGTTCTGAGGCGAAGAGCGTTTACGTGAGGATTTCGCAAATCAAAGATTTGCTTGTAAAAGGCAACGGCGAATACGTCAAATTTGACGGAATTTACAACGACTATCAATGCCAGACGCTTTCGAATATGACGACCGTCGACGGCACAAGCGAAAAAGGCTATGTCAAGTGGGTGTTCAATGACACCGAAAATGCCCAGGAGCGTCTTGCAAGGCTCAGCGCATATTACACCGAAGTCGTGTTCAAGGGCGGACTGTCCGTCAAAGCGGACGGCTCTGTCTGCATCGATAAGATTGCGGACGAATCCGTGAGCGAACTCATCATCCCCGCCGAACTCACCTATCTCGGAGCAACTCGCCCCGTAAGCGAGATTTCGGCAAAGGCGTGCATGAATCTTAAAGCACTCACGAAACTCGACTTCTCGGAAGCCTCGAATCTCCAAATCATAGGAGAGCAAGCATTCGCTCATGCTCCCAACCTTAGAAATATAGTGCCTATCACGGACGATAAGAAAATGGAGAGCGTCGGCAAAAACGTGTTCTACGGCTCCGAGTTTGAAAACAATTATTTCAAAAACAACAACGGCAAACAATTTATCGTAATCGGTAAGGTTTTGTACAAGTTTGTCGGACAGGAATACAACGACGGCGAAAACACAACCGTAAGGGCGGACCTTGTCAAGTCGCTTGACCTTTCCGGTGATTATTATCCTGCCGAAATACCGAATGCGGAAGCACTCAACACCCAACTTAAAGCGGTGACGATAATCGCAAACGGCGCATTTGCAAATGCGCTTTCGCTCAAATCGATTTCGCTCGGCGACAATGTCCAAAAAATCGAAAACGGCGCATTTGCGAATCTTGAAAATTTTGCAACCGTCAATGTCGGAGCGACATCGAAACTCGCATATGTCGGCGAAAGCGCGTTTTCGGGTACATCGATGCTCAAAGAAACAAGCGGAAACTACAATTCGGGTTACAAGGCAATCGTCATAGGCAAAGTGTATTATCGCTTTATCGACAACGAAGCCACATCCACTCATATCCTTGGGGATATAGACCACATTGCTCCGCATGCTTTTGTCGGATGCGCAAATCTGACATCTATCAATCTCGCAAATTGCAAACCTTTGTCTGTTGGCAAGGGTGCGTTTACAAGCACGAAGTGGATTAAAGACGCAACAGTGCATGCCAATGGTCTTGTCGTAATAGAAGGCGCAAGCGAAAAGTTCCTCGTTGAATACTTCGATGACGGAAAAGGAACGAAAAACGTTGTCGTTCCGTCGCAAGTGACTTCAATCGGCGAAGAAGCGTTCTATCAATATGCGAACACGGTCAAAACCATAAAATTCGACAAAAACCTCAAATATATCGACAACTATGCGTTTAAGGGTGCAAGCGCGGTTGAAAGCTTTATTTGTACAAAGGTCGGCGTTGAGGGCAACAAACTTGTCGGCGCACCTATGATTGCGGACAACGCTTTTGCCGACGCAAGCGGAAACCTTATCCACAACGCAAACTTCTACTTCACGTCGGAAGTGCTTGCAACGCTCGAAGCAATCAACAACGGAACGATTGCCGCAGGCGATGCAATCACTCGTGCGTGGGCGCAACTTTACGGATTCAACAAAGCAAACTTCGTTGAGGAAAAAGTTGACAAGGTTTATATCAACACCGACGTCGTAGACACCGTTCTTCTCAAAACCGCAGCAGACAAAAACGCTTTTGACACGACATACGGCGACGCAATCGCAAATGGACTTGTCGTGCTCAACAACACGGGCGTGGACAACACCGAAACCCTTGACAAAGTCAAAAACAACGTCCAAGTTGTCCTCGTCACAAAGGGCGACGAAAAATACGGCAGCCTCTATGAAGAGGGCGTGACGAAATACGTCGTGACGTTCACATACAACAACAGCACCGATGGTTGCCAAATCAACATCGGTGACGAGCATTTGTACGTCGCAACGGTGTACAACGCAATCAACGGCAATCCGTCTTTCTACGAGGAAGGCAACAGTGTGCCGACAATCAACGTTACCGGCACCGGAAACTACTATCTCAAAGGTTTCGAAGGTAAACAAGAAGGTGCGGATATTCCGCTTTTCTACACCTCGTATAAGGCGGGCGAGGGCAAGTTTGTGTACACCGACATCGACGGCGTGCAACACGAGCTCGATATTGACAGAATAGAAAACTTTATCACTACGAGAACGACTGCCGAGGCGGAAGCTGTCGTAACCGTAAACTTCCACAATATCGGAACGTACAAGTTTAAGTTTAAATATGCGGTTGAAATTTCGCAAGTCGAGCAACTCGAACAAGACGGCGCGATTTCTATTCCGCTCAACAGCAACGTAGCTTCTGCGTTTGCCAAGTTCAAAGTGCGCCTTATCGGTCAAGACGGCAGCGTGACGCTCAAATCGCTTTCCACGTCAAACGGATTTACGTTGGTGGACGGCGCGTCGGTTGACACAAAGACGCTGGGCATCCACACTTTGAGAGTGAAGTATGCGGCCGACGACGTGCTCGGCGGCGTTATCGAAATCCCGATCGTGTATTTCGTGGTGCTCGAAGCCGACGCAAGTTTGTTCGAATATGAAATTGCGGATACTCAAACCGTTGAACTTGACGGCGAAACATTTGCCGGAAAGGTCAGAATCGTGTCGTGCAAGGCGTCGAGTGCCGAAACAATCGTTCTTCCGTCAATATGGACCGCCGCAAACGGCGACAAGTATATTGTCTCCGAAATCGGCAAAAACGATTCGTCTACGGGTGTATTCGAAAACTTCAAAAACCTCAAAGCCGTGTATCTCGGAGCGAATATCGACAAGATAAACGCAAGAGCGTTTGCAAACTGCGTTGCGCTTGAAAATGTCTATACGGCACAAAACGTTAATGCGGAATACGCCGTGCTTTCGGACGCGAACTTTGCAAAAGAACTCGTTTCGGAATCCGAAACCGAAATCGTGTACAATGCGACGGTAAGCAACCTCGAAGGCGTCGAATACAACGGAGTGCTTGCAATCGGCGGACAATACACGGTTGACGGCGCAAAGAAAGTCGTCTACAACGTTGTCGGCATAAGCGCACTCCATGTCAAAGCAGGCACGGAAGTGTTTTTGCCCGATACTCTCACCAAAGAAGCGTCGCTAACCTACGAAAACGGTGTGCCCGTCACCGCAAACGTTTATTCGTCAAATAGCAACGTGATGTTCAGAACGCTAAAATACGTCAACGGCAAAGTCAAATACGTCGGCAACGGTGCGTTTACAAACACCGCCGCTCTCAAAGGTATCGACCTCTCGCACGCAACCGAGCTTCACTACGTGGGCGCAAACGCATTTGCGGGCAGCGGACTTGTTTCGATTGATTTGAGCGCAAATACCAAACTCGTCGAAATCAACCAATCCGTATTTGCAGGCTGCACGAAACTTGCAACCGCGACGCTGGCAAACACCGTTACCACAATCGCGGATCACGCCTTCTACAACTGCTCCGCACTCACCGAAATTCTTGGCGTAACGCAAGTCAAGAACCTTGCTCAAAACGCATACGAAGGCTGCAACGCACTCGTAACGAAGCCGAGCAAAGCGGCGTAAGAATTGAAACACAGTATTGAAAAGGCGACTGCAATGCAGTCGCCTTTTCCGTTGTTGTATTCAAATAAGTTTCATCGAAAGAATCAATAATCTTCAAGGATATTTGCAAGTTTTCGGGCATTTTCTTTTGTCATTTCCGTGAGCGGCAAGCGAAGTTTCGAGGAGCAGTAGCCTTTGAGTTTCATTGCTTTTTTGATCGGTATCGGATTGACTTCGCAAAACAGAGCGGATACGAGAGGGAGCATGGCGAGTTGCATTTGCCTTGCCTTTTCGTAGTTGCCTTCGAGTGCGAAACGAGTCATATCGCTCACGTATTTAGGACATACGTTGCTTGCAACGCTGATTACACCCAGCCCGCCCATTGCCATAATCGGCACGGTGAGCGCGTCGTCACCGCTTATCACCATATCGGGACAAAGGCGTAAACATTTTTCGATTTGCTCCATATTGCCGCTTGCTTCCTTGATTGCAACGACGTTTTTGTGCTCGGTCGCAATGCGGGCAAAGGTTTCTGGCAGGATATTCACGCCCGTGCGTGACGCGACGTTGTAGCAGATAATAGGAAGGCTTGTCGCCTCAGCAATTGCGCCGTAGTGTTCGACAAGCCCTTCCTGAGTGCATTTGTTGTAATAGGGCGTAACCACCAAAAGCGCATCTGCGCCCAGTTTTTGCGCCATTCGGCAAGTTTCGACGGCTTGCCTCGTGCTGTTTGAGCCTGCGCCGACGATGAGCGGAATTTTGCCGCTCGTTTGTTCTACGCACACTCTTACGATTTGCTCTTTTTCTTCTTCGGACAACGTTGCCGGCTCGCCCGTCGTTCCGAGAGCGACAAGCGCGTTTATGCCGTTTGCGATTTGCATATCGACGATATTGCGTATCGCCTGCACGTCCACTTTGTCATCTTCTGTAAAAGGTGTGATGAGTGCGGTGGCTGTGCCCTTGAAAATCATTTATGCCTCCAAAGCGTTTTTTATAAGCAATTCCACTATTTGTACGGCGTTGGTTGCCGCGCCTTTTCTTATATTGTCGGCAACAACCCACAGGTTTGCGCCGCTGTCCACGCTCTCGTCCATACGGATTCTGCCGACAAAAACTTCGTCGTGATTTTCGGCGTCGAGAGGGGTGGGGTAGACGTTGTTTTTTACGTCGTCCATAACGATGATTCCCGGAAAGTTTTCAAGTGCGTTTACGACGTCTTGTTTTTCGCACTTTTTGCAGAACTCGACGTTTATCGACTCACTATGACCGTAGAACACCGGAACTCGTACGGTTGTCGCCGTAACGCGCAAAGACTCGTCGTGCAAAATTTTGCGTGTTTCGACAATCATTTTCCACTCTTCTTTGGTGTAGCCGTCCTCCATAAATACATCGATATGGGGGAGCATATTAAAAGCTATCGGACGAGGAAATTTCTTCGGAGCTGCGCCGTTGATTCCGTCTTTTAGGTCGTTGTAGCCGGCAACGCCCGCGCCCGACACTGCCTGATAGGTGGAGTACACTACGCGCTTGATGCCGAACTTGTCGTATAGAGGTTTGAGCGCAACGACTGCCTGAATCGTGGAGCAGTTGGGGTTTGCGATTATGCCGTGATTCCACTTCACGTCCTCGGGGTTGACCTCGGGCACGACAAGGGGAACGTCGTCGTACATGCGCCATTGCGACGAGTTGTCAACGACGATTGCGCCCGCTTCTACAAATACGGGAGCAAACTCCTTGGATACGCCGCCACCTGCAGAGAAGAGCGCAAAGTCAACTTTGCCTTTCAGCGCGGTGACGTTCTCTTTTGTAAGTTCGATGACGGTGTGCTCCTTGCCCATAAAATCTATCTTTTTGCCCGCACTTTTTGCGGATGCGAAAAGATAGTAGTTGTCCACGGGAAGTTGTCTTTTGGTGAGAACTTCGAGAAATTTGCCTCCGACCATGCCTGTTGCGCCGACAACGGCGACGTTAAACTTTTTCATATTGCCTCCTAGCCGCTTATGTAGAAAAATTTAACACCGACAAGGCAAGTTGTCAATAAAAAGCCGCAATTCGGACGTGTTGTATTTTGCAAAACTCCGCTCGTTCGACCGTCGACGCTCTTTGTCTAAAACATTATATGCGGACAAAATCGTCCGGGTGCTTTTAAGGACAAATATATTTTTGCGATTTATTTGATATTTGCTTCGATATAATGTATAATCTATTTAATTATATAGTTTTGTAGGAGTGTATATGGCAAACAACAATCCTAATTCGGCTTATTCAGTGCCCCAAAAGCCCAAAAAACTTTTGCTCGGCAAACTCTTTACGGACGCTCCCGTTCGCAAAGAACCCGAAGAACCTCAAAAAGTGCTCGTTGCCGGGCTTGCGGAAGCGCGTCCGGTAAAAGAATACCCCGATTCGTTTATGGCGAGAGCGGCGGCGGTTATGCGCGGCGAATTTGCCACGCTTTTCAAAGCAACGCTGTTCTTTTTGATATTTACGGTCCCGTTTATCGTCATTTTCGCATGGTTTGCAGGTTATTTCGAAAACCTTGCAATCGGCGGAACGTACAACTTTATGGGCGACATCGGCATAGGTTTCCCCGGCGGCGGCGACAGTATCGCGTTGAGCGTGGGCAGTCTTTATCGCAACGTAAAAATGCCCGTTATGGCAATGTACGGTGCATGCTTCCTGTTCGGCTCGCTCGGACTTTCGGGCTTGTTCTATTGCGCAAAACGCAGCTTCTATCAGGATTATTACAAAAACTGGGCAAAAACCTATTGGATGGGCTTTGCAAAGTATTGGTGGAAGTTCCTCCTTGCAGGACTTATGATGGTCGTCGTCGCTCTTGGCATGGTTGAGTCGCTTATGTACCTTTTGGAACAACAAGCACTCGGCACGGCAGGCGCAGGCGCATATTGCGCGGTGGTGTTCAGCTTTATCGTCGGTGCGCCGCTCCTTCTCATCCCCGTTGTGATGATGGGACTTTTCACGTCGTACGAACTCACATTTGCGCAATGCTTTAAAAACGCAATCGTGCTTATCGCAAACAACCTTTTGAGCATTCCGGCAGTCGCGCTCGTGAGCGCGCTTCCTCTCGGACTTTGCGCGGTGAACAACCTTTTGGGTATCATCATATATGTTGCTATGGCACTCGTCGGCACGACGTTTATGGCACTTTGCTGGATTGCCGTGGCGTCAAGAGGTATGGTCAAGTGCCACAATCGTAAAGAGGACGAAACCAAAACCCAAATGGCCGAACAAAGAAAAGCCGCAAAACAAAATCCATACGTCAACGGAACGGTTCAAGGCGCACAAAAGAAAAAGGCAAAACAAGCCGTGCCTTACCAAAATCCGAAGAAGAAAAAGAAAAAATAATGGCGCAAATCATAGGATTTAATCTCTCTAAAGAGGATTATCTCAACCTTGCGGACAAGGCTTTCAAAGACGGCGAAACCGAAAAAAGCATATCTTATCTCGACAAGGCACTCTCGATAGATGAACGCTCTGCGGAAGCGTCGATTGCGCTTGCAATCGTTTACGCTTCGCTCGGCGCATTCGAAATTTCAAATGCGACTCTCTTCAAGGCGCTTGCAAAACATCCTTGCGCCGACGACAGAGATCGCATTTTTTATCAGTTGGCGTTGAATTTTCTCGACGTAAATCTTCCCGACGTTGCCGAGTATTATTTGCGAGATATTGCCGATGCGTACGATTTGCAACTGCCCGAGGATATGGGCGAGGCGACAAGCGACGCACAAGACGGCGGATTCAGAGTGATCTATCCCAAGGGCGAGGATTATTACGAAATGCTCATAAGCAAGGCGTACGAACTTGTGAGGGAGCGTAAACTCGACGAGGCAATCGCGCTTATGGACGAGGTTGATCCGCGCTCGAAATCCAAGGCGGCGGCAAATCATATCGTGCTCGTTTGCCTTATGATAAAAAACGACATCGATTCCGTCATCGCAAACGCACAAAAGATGCTTGCCGAAGACGGTGACAACCTTGCCGTAAAATGCTCGCTCGCAACCGCTTATCTTGCGGAGGACAAGATTGCCGAATCGTATGCCGTTTTGGATCAGATCCTTGAAAAAGACTACACGAATATGGACGAAATCCTTATGATTTTGCCCTTGCTCGTCAATTTGGAAATGCATGCGGAAGTGGTGAAGTACACAAAGAGAGTCCTTACAGCGCTCGACCTTCAACCAAACACTATGATTTGGCTTTCGCAAGCACTGTACAATCTCGGTCAAAAAGACGAAGCGCGCAAAGTTATGCTCAAAGTGCGCACGATTTTCGGTGAGTATTCGCCGGCGGATTACTTTTTGCAACTTTACAAGCAAAATCCCGACAAGGTTGCGTATTCGATGAATTTGCCCTACGTCGAAAAAATCGCAAGATACAAGGACTTGGACAGATTTTTGAAGATGCAACCGCAAGAGGTTTTGCAAATCGTTTACGGCTTGGACGAGGAAAGCGAGCATATGCAAAAGCTCATAGAATGGGCGTTTGCCGACGACAACGAAACTTTGAAACTTTTGCTTGTCGAAAAACTTGATTTGTGCACGTCCAAATGGGTGTGCGACTTTTTGCGCAGACAACTCATTTCAACTGACTTGTCCTTTGAACTTATGGACAAAATGCTGTTTTGCCTTGTGCAAGACAATATGTTCAGACTGACTTTCGACGTCGTTGCGCAAGACAGATTCAAGAGCATAGATATGGTGCTGCCGAGTGCGTTTTTCAAGATGAACGAAACCTTGCACCGAGCGGTCAGATGTTGCGTGTCTGACGTTGTTTTCACCGACGAAGAACCCAATATCTATCTTGCAAAACTCACAAATATCGTTAACTCGATCGTCACAATCGACGACAGTGGAAAACTTAAATACGCCAAGCCGAAACTCAAAAGAATTTCAACCATGCGCAGCGTGCGCACGCTCATAGGCGTGTTGCTTTGCAAGGTGTACGAGGACGATGCCGACGATATGCGCAATCAAACCATTGAACGCTACGGCCTTGACGAAGGCACGTTTGACAAATACTACAAGATTATTTTCGGAGATGAAGATGGAATCGAATGAACAATTGACGCCCGACATCAAAACGAAAGCAGATATGCTCAAAAATCTCGACGTCCTTTTAGACGAGGATTTGCCCTATCATCAAAGGCTCGAAGCGTACGAGTATCTTATGGAAGATTGCGAGCCTATTCTCGAAGATATGATTGACAAAATCTACACGACGGAGGGCGAGACGGGCAAAATGCTCATGGAAATTCTTGCCGAGTACAAGGGCAACAAGGCAATCTTTATGGGGCTTGTCAGCTATCTTTACAAGGGCGAGGACGTTGCGCTTTTTGCAAGGCTCATAGGCGCGTACGGCGACGAGCAGGGCGTTGAAGTGCTCAAAACTTTTTGCGAGAATTACGAGCCGAATTACAACGAATATATGGAACTTCGCAATGCCGTCGAAGAACTTGGCGGAGATTTCGATTTGAAACAAGATTTTTCCGACGATCCGTTTTATCGTTTCCTCAAAGGTCTTGACGAGGTTGACGACGAAAGCAGAAAATCACCCTTTGAGGACTATTTCAAGCAAAATCGCGAACGTTCCGACGAAGAGAGCGACGAGGATTTCGACTGCGAGGACGAAGATTGCGATTGTGACGATGACTGTGATTGCGACGACGACTGTGATTGCGACGATGACGATTGCGACTGCCATCATCATGATTGTGAAGACGAGGATTGCAACTGCGGTCATCATCACCACGATTGATTTGATTTTTCACAACGTTTTGCACGCCTTCGGGCGTGCTTTTCTTTTTGCTTTTCAGCGTTTTCGCGGCGTCGAAAACAAGTCGCAATACGACGATTGCAAACAGTATAACCCCCAATATGCTGTTGACGGGGTAGAGCGTATCGACTATGTTGTCAAAGCCGAAAAAGCTCAAAGGATAAGCAATCAAAAGACAGAAAAATACGACGAACGCTTTGTGCTTTTCATCGCCCAAAACGGACAATTTATTCGTGTGAGAAAGGAACAAGGACGTGCGATCGCTCACGATTTTGAGGGAGGATACAAGCGTCGTGAAGATTGCTCCCGCAATCAAAACGCCGCATGCAAATTTCAGGTGCAATATTTCCGAAACTGCCAAAGTAGGCATTAAACTGCCGTTTGTGTCGGATAAAACTACTGTTTGGAGCATAAACAACATTCCAAACAAAAAAACGCATATCATAAGACAGCTTGCGAAAATCTCTTTGTAGCTCAAATTTTCGCCCTCTTCGGACACGATAACTCCGCCCAAAAGCACGTCGAGTCCGCTGTACAAAATAGGCTTTGAAAGCGTAAAAGGCAAAGACGATTGCGGCGTGGGTAATTTGAAAAAGACGATTGATATGCAAAGCACGATAAGAGGCACGACGATTGTGTTGAGGAGCCTGATTTTTTCAATGCCGAGCACGACGATAATTCCGCCGAGCACGGTCATTGCAAGCCCGAAGGCAAGGGGGATTCCCGTCATGGATTGCATCACGAAATCACCGCCGGCAAGCATTGCGCAAAGGGACACGCTTGCGGCGAAAAATATGCCGAGATTTACGATTTTGCCTTTTGGTATAAGCCTTTTTTTGCCTGCGATGAGAAACAGTGCGCAAATAAGCGACATAAAAATCGAAGAAATCGCCACGTTTAAAGGTGACGATTTGCCGAAAAAAAGTGCTATTTCACGCCCGGATGAAAATCCTGCGCCGATTGCCGTACCTACGTATAACGCTGCCGTTTTGAATGCTTTTTTCACATGAAAAGCATATTTGCGCCGTAGGCAAAAAATGCCGAAAAAGGCAAGGAAACTCTGTTTTTACGCGAGTTTTGCAACTCCGCTTGCGATTGCGGCTTGTTTGACCGCCTGCGCAACCGCAGGCACGACGCGTTTGTCAAACGGATCGGGGATGATGTCGGTTTCGCTCGGATTTTCAACGAGAGAAGCGAGAGCGTCGGAGGCGGCGATTTTCATCGCCTCGTTGATGTCGGTTGCTCTTGCGTCGAGCGCACCTCTGAAAATACCAGGGAAGGCAAGCAGGTTGTTGATTTGGTTGGGCAAATCGCTTCTGCCGGTGGCAACGATTTTCGCGCCTGCTTCGAGGGCGAGTTTCGGATCTATTTCGGGGCTCGGATTTGCCATCGCAAACACGATGGGATCGCAATTCATAGAGCGTACCATATCTTGAGAAAGCACGTCTTTTGCGCTCACTCCGATAAATGCGTCGGCGTCCTTTACCGCGTCTTTCAAAGTGCCTTTTACGCCGCGCGGATTGGTGCGTTTTGCAAGCTCGTTTTGTGCGACGTTGAAGTTGTCGCTCTCGTCAATTATGCCGAATCTGTCGCAAACGATAAGGTCCTTTGCGCCGAGCGAAAGCAGGAAGTTTGCGATTGCAATGCCTGCGCTTCCTGCGCCGTTTATAACCAAACGGGCGGTTGATATGTCTTTTTTGACAACTTTAAGTGCGTTTTTGAGCGCAGCGGCAAGCACGATTGCAGTGCCGTGCTGGTCGTCGTGAAAGACGGGAACGTCGCAAAGGGCTTTGAGCCTGCGCTCCACTTCGAAACAACGAGGTGCGGATATGTCTTCGAGATTTATACCGCCGAAACTTGTGCTGACGTTGTAAATCGTGGACACGATTTCGTCCACGTCCTGCGATTTTATGCAAAGGGGGATTGCGTCTATTCCGGCAAATTCGTGAAAGAGCACGCACTTGCCTTCCATAACCGGCATGCCTGCTTCGGGACCTATGTTGCCAAGTCCCAAAACCGCGCTTCCGTCGGTGATGACCGCAACGGTGTTCCAACGCCTTGTGAGCGAGTAGGACAAGTCCTTGTTGTCCTTGATTGCAAGGCAAGGCGCGGCAACTCCCGGCGTATAGGCGAGGGACAAGTCTTGCTTGTTTTCAACTTTCGCTCTTGACGTAACTTCGAGTTTGCCTTTCCACTCAAAATGCTTTTTCAACGATTCTTCGGAATAGTTCATAAAAATCTCCGTCGGATATATTGACATCAGTTTACATCAAATGCCTTGAATTTGCAAACCAATTAAGGTATAATCGAGGCATGAAAACGATAACTTACAAGCAAATTTCATCCGCAGCGGAAAATCTTGTCACGGCGTGCAGCCGCGTTACGCCCTCGTGCATACGAGCGATGACCGCCGCGCTTGAAAAAGAAAGCAATCAAAATGCAAAAACCGCAATAAGCATGCTCTTGTCAAACGCCGCTTTGGCAGAGGGGAACGGGCTTGCAGTGTGTCAGGACACGGGTATGGCGGTGTTTTTCGTGCGGCTGGGGCAAGACGTGCACGTCGAGGGCGGATTGCTTACTGACGCGATAAACGAGGGCGTGCGCAACGGCTATGCAAAAAACGGCTACCGCGCAAGCGTTCTCGACCCGATAACAAGAAAGAACACGAAGGACAACACGCCTGCAATCGTGCATATCGAGCTTGTCGATGGCGACGACTTGCAAATCACGTTTTTGCCCAAAGGGTTTGGCAGCGAAAACATGTCGAGGCTGTTTATGCTCAAACCGTCGCAAGGCGTCGAAGGCGTAAAAGATTGCATCGTGCAAGCGGTGAAAGAAGCAGGGGCAAATCCTTGTCCGCCCGTTATCGTGGGGGTGGGCATAGGCGGCACTGCGGAAAAGGCTATGGAAGTTGCAAAAGAACAACTTTTGCGAGAAGTGGGCGAGCCGTCCGAGGACGCAACCCTTGCGGATATGGAAAGGAAAGTGCTTGAAAGGATAAACGCGCTTGGCATAGGCGCGCAAGGTTTCGGAGGCGATACGACCGCGCTTGCCGTGCATATAGGCAAGTTTCCCACACATATTGCCGCGCTTCCCGTTGCAATCAACGTGCAGTGCAACGCAATGCGCAAGTCGAGCGTGACGTTGTGAGGCGGATATGGAATACAAACTGAAAACTCCTCTTGACAAATCTCAAATCGCAAAACTGAACGTCGGCGACGTGGTGTATATCACCGGCAGACTGCTCACGGGCAGGGATGCCGCGCACAAGCGTATTTTCGACGCGCTCAAAAACGGCGAAGAGTTGCCCGTCGAAATAAAGGGACAGGCGATATATTACGTCGGACCTTGCGAAAAGGACGGCAAAGTGCTGTCGGCAGGTCCTACCACCTCTATGCGTATGGACGCATACGCTCCGCTTTTGTACGACGAGGGCGTTGTTGCAACCATTGGCAAGGGTGACAGAAACGAGGATGTATATGATGCGATAAAACGCAACGGCGGAGTGTATCTTGCCGCAATCGGCGGCGCAGGCGCATTGTATGCAAGCAAAATCAAATCGTCGAGGGTGCTTGCCTATTCCGATCTCGGCACGGAAGCGGTGCACGAGTTTCAAGTCGAAGATTTTCCGTGCGTGGTTGCGATAGACGCAAACGGCAACGGAATTTACGAATGACGATTTTGCAAGATTGCGACAGATTGGCATAAGTGTCTATTATCTCGGCGGCGGTTGTCGTTGACATATATAGACGACGGTCATACAATATAAACGTAGCAAATCTATTTCTTGGGTGGGTATATCCCAACCGGTGGTGATGCCGTCTTTGAACGGACAAGTCCAACAGCCCCAACAGCCGATGCGGTGAGATTCCGCAACCGCCTGTAAAGTCAGACTGGGAAGGAGTAGTGCGCAGACCAAACGTCTGCACGTCCTTCTCCGCAAAAAACGGAGATTTTTTTATGAAAAAACAAGGAAAATTCACAATCAAATTTATTGCCTATACGGGCATGATGACGGCAATCGTGTACGTTGCAACGCTGATAGGCGTATCCACTCCGGTTGCAAATTTCAACATCGGTGACAGCGCGATTTTGATAACCGCCGCGCTTTTCAATCCCGTCACCGCAATGATTGCGGGCGGGCTTGGCGCGTTTTTGGCAGACCTTACGACTTATCCCGTGACGATGCTTTATACGCTTGTCATCAAAGCAATCGAAGGCTTGCTTGCAGGCATTGCGTTTACGCTTATCTACAAGTGGTTCGACAAAAAAGAGAATCCCACAAAACGCGACGTTGCGCTGAAAATCGTGTTTGCGACAATCACGTGCATCGTATGCACGATGCTCATGGCGGTGGGCTATTACATTTGCAAAGCGTTTATGTACGGCACGCCCGAATCGGCGTTGACGTCACTTCCCAAAAACGTCGTGCAAGCGGTTGTTTCAACGCTTATCGCAGTGCTTGTTTTGTACGCCGCACGCCTTGAAAAAATGCGTGCGAAAACGCAACTTGTCCTCAAACCCGTACAACAAAAGACGGAAGAAGTCGCAGTGGTTTCGGACGATGAAAACCCCGACGAAAAGAGCGACGACAAAGAATAATCAAAAACACGAAAATTTGCTACAAATCACAAAAACAACGCTTTATCATTGCGTTTTGCATAGATAAAGCGTTGTTTTTGTGGTTTTCCGCTTGTCATTGCGAGAAGCAACGAACGTTGCGACGTGGCAATCAAGGCGAAGCCGTATTTCGCTACGCCGGATTCTTCACTGCGTTCAGAATGACAATATGGGTGGGGCACCCACACCCGACGGGATTGCATTCTTCCTTTTGTCATTCCGAGCAACGTCGAGGAATCTAGGCGCAAGCCGCACTTCGCTACGCCGGATTTCAACAACTATGCCGACGCATAGAGGCCTGTGGCTTTCGCCTTTTGCAAAGGCAGTTGCTACATTAGTATCGGCGTTCGTCACTCACTGCAAGCAAGTTGACTCACTTGGCATTGAGGGAATGGCATATGGTGAAGCTGTATTACTCTTTTGCTAAATCAACCCAATTTGGGTTTAAAGTTTCAATGAGTGCAAGTTTTTTCTTTCGAGACCAACTTTTAATTTGCTTTTCTCGTGCGATTGCCTCTTCTGCCGAATTTGTTTCTTCGGCATAAACAAGTTTGTAAGCGTTGTATTTTTCCGCAAAACCATTAACACATTTTGAGCGATGCTCGTATGTTCTGCGCATTATGTCGTTGGTTACGCCCGTATAAAGTACATTGTTTGTATGGTTTGTCAATATATATACCCACATTTTTTCCTTTCGCTGCGCTGGATTCCCACGGTCACTGCGTTCCCCTCGGAATGACAAGAGGGCGGGGACACCCGCACCCGATTTGATTTTTGCTATCATTCTATCAAGTTGTCGTAAATGAGAGAGTACGTGGTCGAAGCCTTGTCCACCCAGCTTTTGTAGAGGTATTTTGCAAGTTGGCGGTTGGCGACGACGAGTTTGAGTTCCATAAGGGTGGTGATGTCGTTGTTGATGCGCATAATGACGGTATACGTTCCGTCCGCGTTTTTGGAATAGTCGCAGAAATATGATTGGCGTTTTTTGAAGCGCATGCGGTTTTCGCGAGCGTACTCCACGATTTCGTCGCGAATGGAGGAGGGAATTTTTGTGAAGAACAGCGACAAACAGCTTACGCCGTCTTGCGTGATGCCCAGCATATCGCTCTTTGGCACGCGGTAGACGAGGTTGGTGTCCAAAAGTTCCGCCAAATACTGCTTGCACTCCATGTACGAAAGCCAGTTGTTGTCGGATGAGCAGATGTCCAAAAGGGTGGTTTCGGCAAGGGGAATTGCCATTTTGTCGAATACGAAAAGAATGACAAGTTTTTGCACCTTGCTGTCAAGAGATTGATTTGAGCCGAGACCGTCTTGTACGTATTCCATGATTCCTCGAAAAATCGCAAAATTCACTTTTGCGCCCTGCTTGTATATCCGATGCGGATGCGATACACAATATTACATTGAAAACGCTGCGATTTCAAGCGTAAATGCAAAATTTTTGTCGAAATACAATTTGTTGTAGTGTAGACGGGGATGAGGCACAATAGTGGTGCGGCGTTGCCGCAGTGATATTGCTCCTGCGGAGCAGTGTGAACTC
>ULWZ01061786.1_pt1 | contig 22868 bp, 16 predicted proteins | sample 1960811 | NCBI WGS metagenome assembly ULWZ01 (sample SAMEA4835825, study PRJEB28245) | human gut metagenome | biome: gut microbiome; material: fecal sample | place: Denmark | collected 2008 | reverse complement strand
TAATACAGAAACTGCCCAACGTTTGCTGGCTATGGGACTTTCTCCAGAACAGGTTGCTAAGGCAACTCTGCTCCCCTTGAAAATCATAGAGAATCTTCGTAACTCATAAAAAAGCGTGCATGTACAAGCCGTTATCGTACCCCATGCAGGTTATTACTTAATCTGCGTGGGTCAAAATAAAAGGCTGGTAGGAATTTTTCCTGCCAGCCTTTTCTCGTGCTTTTTTCTTGTGTGTCTTTAAACTTTATTTTCTGTAGAACTTGCCTTTCTGGCGGGTGATGATGTCTTTTTCCTCAAGCTATACTTTCCGTGCTTATCGAAAACAATCCAATAGAGCACAGGAAGGATGGTGGCGATGAGCACCATCGAGATGAGGGTTCCGAAGAAGATGACGGCTCCCATCGGCGACCATAACGTGTTGTTCTCTATCATCATCGGCAATACGCCTACCGAGGCTGCTGCTGAGGTGAGGAAGATAGGACGCATACGGCGCTCACCAGCCTGGAAGGCGGCATCTCTTACCGAAAGCCCCTTGTCGCGGCGAAGCTCCTCGGCATAATCGAGCATGATGATACCGTTTCTTACCAGAATACCCATCAGACTCACGACACCCAGAATGCAGGTGATGCTGACATCGAAGCCGGTAATCAGGAGTCCTATTGCAGCACCGAAGATGCAGAGCGACATGGAGGAGAGATTCACCAGAGCCAGGCTGATGCGCTTGAAATGGAAGAGCAGAATGAAGAAGATGATCAATACCGCTATCAGCACTCCCGATATCACCTGTGGCATGGTTTCGCCATCCTTTTCTGCCATACCGCCAATCTCCCAATCCAGATCGGTACCGAGCGGGAGTTTCGATACTTCCTCTTTCAGCTTATTGGACAACTGGTTGGCGTTATAACCTCTCAACGGTTCACCGACGATGGAAATGGTGCGTATGCCATTGCGTCGGATGATGCAGCCATCGTGCCAGTCGGGAGAAATCTTAGCCAGCTGACGGAGCGGCACACTCGATGTTCCGCCCATCACAGGGATGTATTCGTTGGCAAGGTCGCTGTTGTTCTCCGACTTCAGTACCATCTTCACCGGATAATCGCCCTCCCAGAGGGTGGACATCGGAATGCCATCGCCAAAATGAATGGCAAGATCGGCAGAGAGCAGCGTCTTGTTCACACCCAGACGGTTGGCCTCGGTAGCATCCGGCGTAACCCGGATGCCCGGCAACGGCTCCTCGAAATTGGTGCGGATCAGATTGATACCTTCTATCTGATGCATGCTGGCAGCTATCTTCCTGGCGGCTGCCTTCAGATCGCTGATGCTGTCGCCGCTCACTCTTACTTCGATAGGGTAGCTGGCATTGTTGTAATCCATCTGCTTGAAGCGGATGTAGCAATCCGGGAAGTAGTTGGAGTAGCGGTCGGCATATCGGTCGAGTACCTCTTCGGTGGCACCGTTATCTACTGTATTCACGATGAACTGGGCAAAGTTGGGACCGCCAATCTGCGGAGCGTAGGTGGTATGGAAACGGGGCGAACCCTGTCCGATAAACGTGGTTACCGCCGTTACCTGCGAGTCGCGCTGCAGGACGTGAGCCATCGAATCTGCCACCTGTGCAGTTCTATCGGCTGTGGTTCCGTTAGGAAGATAGAACTCCACGGCAAACTGGTTTCTCTCGGCGATAGGCATCATTCGCTGCGGAAGATTCACGAAGATGACGGCACCGATGCTTACCAGCACCACGCCCACGATGAGGGTGATGCGAGGACTGGCGAAACAGTGCTTCAACAGCCAGGTGTAACCCATCTGCAGATAATCGAGCGGCTTCTTCCGGGCGTTGGGGGTAGGCTGACTGCTGATGCCCTTATGAATCACCCTATATTGTAAATAAGGTGTAAGCAGCAGCGAAACCGTGAGCGAGATGCTCAGGATGATGAACATCGCCCAAGGGAACGACTTGACGAAATCGCCCATGTCACCATGCATGGTAAAGAGGAACGGGAAGAAGGTGAGCGAAATGCTGAGCGTGGCGGAGAGTACCGACATGAAAAACTCGCGTGGGGCAGCAATGGCTGCGTGCCAGCGCGACATGCCGTGGCCCAGCTTCTCCATATAGTTGTCGATAATGACAACGGAATCATCCACCACCATACCCAAGGTTACGATGAGGGCTGCCAGGGTGACGGTGTTCAGTTCCATACCGAAAAGATAGAAGATGCCCACCGAAGAGAAGATGGTGATCGGGATGCTGAGGGCGGATACCTCTGCCACGCGACGTGGCATAAGCAGGATGACCACGATGATGACGGAGATGACCGAGATGAGCAGTTCGCGAAGGAAGTTGAGCACTGATTCGCTCACCACCTTGCTCTGGTCGGTGATGGTATTGATATGCACATCATCGGGCAGGGTCTGCTCAAACTCATCCATCGCCTGGTGAACGTCTTTTCCCATCTTCACGATATCATTGCCCGGTCGCATCTCGATGGAGAGGAGCACGCATTTGTTGCCATTGCTCTTGATGTATTTGCTCAATTTGGGATATTCTCTCCTGATCTGGGCAATATCCTTCAGGCGCACGATGTTGCCCTTGGGGTCGGAATAGACAATCTGCTCTGCCACATCGCGCTCGTTGTTGTAGGAGTCGGTGATGTGGATGGGCAGGTTGAGGTTGCCCAGCTCCAGGTTTCCACTCATGGTGGTGAAGCCCTGTAGGGCGAGCTGGTTGAGTACCTTGTAGGAACCGATGCCGTATTTAGCCAACTTGTTTTGGTCCAGATAGATACTGATCTGCTCGTTCTCCAGTCCGTAGGTGCGGAGGTTGGAGATGGCATCAATGCGGCGCAGGCGGTCCTTCAGCCGGTCGATGTAGGTGTTCAGTTCCCGATAGGTTTTCTGCTTGCTTTCCATCGTGATGAGCAGGGCAGAGGTATCGGCGATGTCGTCCACTGCCTGCAGGGCGAGAACGCCTGATGGGAGTGATGCCTTGAAGGCCTGCAGTCCGTGCTTGAACTTGCTCCAGAAGGCATCCCTGTCTTCTACATCATCGTTGAGTTCCAGGAATACGATCAGCATGCCGTCCTTGCTCTGGGTGTAGGTCTTCTTTTTGTTTACTTCCTTGTATCCGAAGATGAAATTCTCCAGCGGTTTCGCCACCCGTTCTTCCACCTCATCGGATGTGGCACCGGGATATACGGCAACGCAGGCACCCTGGCGGATGGTGAATTGCGGCATTTCCTGCTTAGGCATGATGCAGATGCCCAGAATGCCCACGAAAACGAGCATACCCATGAGGAGCATCACGATATTATGGTTGCACATCGCCGATTCGATGAACGAACGCTTGATGATGCGGTTGGGTTTTCTCGTAATGCGAGCCTTGATATGGTCGTGAAGAGCGGTGTCCTTCTGCGGAATCTTCGGCTTGTTTGTCTCTTGATTTTTGTCTTGATTCATATCTTTTCCCTCCACATTTTATCGGTTGTTACTCTTTCCGGTATCAACCATCATACCTTCTGATACCTTCTGCTGACCATTGATGATGACCTGGTCGCCAGTATGAAGTCCCGAGAGAATGATGATGCCATCTCCCTCGAAATCGCCTATGGTTACAGGTTGCTGGTGCGCCTTGCCGTTTACTACGGTCCAAACGAATCGGGAGTTATCTACATCCAATTCAACGCTTTGCGGCGGAACGATGATATGAGCCGGTGCTGCTGCGCTGCCCTGAATCTGGGCGTTGCAGACCATACCCGGGAGCAGACGACCCTGCGGATTGGTGATACCCACCTTGATGTCGTAGGTATGCGAGATAGGGTTGGCGTCGATGCCTTTTTCTGAGATGGTTCCATAGAAGACGGCTCCTGAAAGAGCGGCAACCGTCAGCTTCACCTTATCGCCTACGTGGAGATGCGAGATTTCTGCTTCGGGTACGGAAACTTTGGCATTGACCTGAGCCACATTGGCGAGTTTCAGCACGGGCTGACCAGGAAGTACGTAGGTTCCCATATCCACATTCTTGGCAGCGATGACGCCTGAAAATGGAGCGGTGAGTGTAGAGTGGGAGAGTTGCTGACGGGCGATGCTTTCGGCTGCCTTCGCCTGTTCCAGTTTACTTTCTATGTCCACCCATTTCATATCCGAGATGGTTCCCGACTGATGGAGGGGCAGGAATCTCCTGTAGGCATCCTGCGCCTGTTTCAGGGTGGTGAGGGTAGCCCGGTGAGCTTCCTTCACGGTAGTAGGGTTGATGGTGGCAAGCAACTGACCTTTGCTGACTCTGTCGCCCTCATCTACACGGATGGAAGTGATATTTCCGGCGATTTCGAAACTGAGTGTTGATCCCATCTTTTCCTCGATGGTACCCACATAGTCTTTCGTTCCCCCCAGGTTTGTATTTCCTACAGAGATTGTTTCCACCTTGATATTCTTCTTTTCCATCTTCCTGGCTTTTTCCGTACATCCTGTCAACAGCAGGCAGAATCCCGTAATCATCAGACTGCATCCCATGAATGTCAAACAGCTGCTACTGCATTTCATTAGCCATCCTGTCATACCATCTTTCTTTTTCATATCTTCTTCTTTTTGTTATTTTTTTGCAAAGGTATGAAATAATGGCGAATGTAAGGGGAACAAAGTATTAAATATGTTTAAGAACTAACGTTTTTTTAGAAAAAAGATGTACCTTTGCATATTGGAATAAACCATATAATTAAAATTCAATATGAAGAAAATCTTATCTATTGCTTTTGCTGCCTTATTGGCAACATCTTCTTTTGCCCAGAAAAGCGAAACGCTGCTGGAGCGCAACCAATTAGCAAAAACTCCTCCTATGGGATGGATGACATGGAACCTCTTTAAAGGTGACATCAGTGAACAGCTGATCAAGGAAACTGCCGATGCCATGGTAGAACACGGTTTCCGCGATGCCGGTTACGAATACATCTTTATAGATGACTTGTGGCAGGGAGGTCGTGACCGCCATAATAACATCATTCCAGACCCAAAGAAGTTCCCGAATGGCATCAAGGCGCTTGCCGACTATGTACACTCCAAGGGATTGAAGTTGGGTATCTATTCTGATGCCGCCCAGCTTACCTGCGGTGGATGGACAGCCAGTTATGGTTTCGAGGAGCAGGATGCCCGCACCTTTGCTTCGTGGGGTATCGACTATCTGAAATATGACTACTGCAATGCTCCGGAGGACAGTGCCACAGCCCGTAAACGCTATCACGCGATGGCTCAGGCTTTGAGCAAGTCGGGTAGAAACATCGTTCTCGGTATCTGTGAATGGGGACAGCGCAACTGCGAAGAATGGTGCGAGCAGGTAGGCGGTTCGCTCTGGAGAACCAGCTATGATGTAAGAGATATGTGGAAAGATATCGTGAAGCAAGGCGGTATGGGTATTCTCGATATCGTGAATATTACAGCACCGCTCGCCAAGGATGTTCGCCACGGACAGTGGCCGGATATGGATATGCTGGTTGTGGGACTGAATGGCAAGGGTGGACCATCCAGTGACCTGGGTGGAGTTGGCTGCAGCTATACTGAGTATCAGACCCAGATGAGTATGTGGTGTATGATGTCATCAGTATTGGCATTGAGCAACGATCTCAGAAAGCTTTCTGCTGAGGATAAGCGCATTCTCCTGAACAAGGAAATCATCGCCATTGATCAGGATCCGTTGGGCAAGGCTGCTGAGCGCAAGGTAAATCAGGCTGATCATCAGATTTATGTTCGTCCTTTGGCAAATGGTTCTCATGCCATTGCCATTCTTAACTGTGGTGATAAAGATAAGTCTATTCAGGCAGATTTCAAGCAGTTGGGCTTAAACGGCAAGTATCTGGTAAGAGATGTATGGCAGCATCGCGACATTGCCAAGAAGGCAAACAGATGGAAAGGCACCGTGAAAGCTCACGAAACCAAGGTGTTTGTATTGGAATAAGCTGTAAGTTGGGCTCTCTTTCTAAGTATGAAGAGAGCCCCTACTATTTTACTTTTAAGGGACGTTATGATAAATAGCGCTTATAGTAATATCAAACTTATTAATAAGTTGAACGGATAAACTGGTGGCATGGTGAATTACCATGCCTCCAGTTTATCTGCTATCTCAGGCATCTTTTCCTTGTTGAATACAGGATTCTTGCCTTCCTTCTTCTGCTGGCGGTAATCCTGCAACAGGAAGACAGCCTGGCGAGAAAGTAAAACGATGGCAGCAAGATTACAAAGTGTAAGAAGTGCCATGGTGATGTCTGCAAAGCTCCAGGCAAAATCCAGTGACACGATGGCTCCAATCATCACCATCGCTGCCACGGCAAGGCGATAGATAAATACGCCCAGTCTGGAATCCTTGATATATCTCACGTTGGTCTCACCATAATAATAATTGCCGATGATGCTGCTAAAGGCAAAGAGCCATATCATGACTGCTACAAAAGGATTTCCGATGCTTCCGATCTCGTGGGTCAAGGCATCCTGAGTCAGTTGGATACCATTGGATGCAGTGACATCTACCCCGCTCATAAGGATGATGAATGCTGTGCAGGAACATACTACCAAGGTATCTGTGAAGACACCCAGCGCCTGAATCAATCCCTGTTTTACCGGATGGCTCACCGTAGCCACCGCAGCAGCATTAGGAGCACTACCCTCGCCGGCCTCATTGCTAAACAAGCCTCGCTTGATGCCCTGAATCACCGTGACGCCTAGTACTCCGCCTGCAGCCTGATTGAATCCGAAGGCATTTTCAATAATGATTAATAAAACCTTAGGCAAACTGGTGATATTCCAAATCACCACGCCAACGGCTATCAGGAGATAGACAACCGCCATGACAGGAACTACCGTAGAAGAGAACTTTGCTACTCTCTGAATACCACCAAAGATGATGAGCAATGTAAGCGCCGTGAGTATGATGCCCATGGTGGCAGGCTCGATACCAAAGGCCTTCTGCCATGCCAGACAGATGGTGTTGCTCTGAACGGAATTGTAGGCAAAACCAAAGGTGATGATCATGAGAACGGCAAAAAGGATGCCCATCCAGCCCTTTCCCAATCCATATTTCATATAATAGGCAGGTCCACCATAGAAGGCAGTCTTACCTTTGCGCTTATAGAGTTGGGCAAGCGTAGATTCGATGAAGGCTGAAGCAGAACCCAGCAAAGCGAGCATCCACATCCAGAAGACAGCTCCCGGACCGCCGATGCTGATGGCTGTAGCTACTCCTGCAAGATTACCTGTACCAATTCTACTGGCCAATGCCACTACGAAAGCCTGGAAGGAAGAGATGTGCTTCATCTCACCATCCACCTTTACATCCATAGACAGTTCTTCCTGGCCAATCTCCTCTGGTTGAACCTTATCGGGATGCAGCAGGAGCCTGACCATCTCGCGGATGAGACGAAACTGCACGAAACGGGTACGCCAAGTGAAAAACACGGCACAGCATATCAAGATGGTGATGATGATATACGACCAAAGAAAATCGCTAACCTGAACTAAAATATTCTGTATTGAATCTATCATTTTATTTATTTAAATCACTTTAAGTTATCTATTTGAATCACTCTAAATGTTCATTCCGACTGCAAAATTACTGTTTTTTTTTGAAAAAAAAGCATCGTTTAGGGAAATTCCTCTATCGGTTTAGGGAAAATCCTTACTATACCTCCATAAATCGCCTTATCTTTGCAGCAGAAATCAGAAAGATGACTGAATTGACGATGATTCTGGAATCTGATGGTTTCCTGGAAAATGGAAGTTTAACATATAAAATAAGATAAGATTATGAAGAAGTTTATCATAGCACTAGTAGCATTGTTCATGATGACATTCACTTCTGCATCAGCAATGAGTTATGAACAGGCTCGCCAGCAGGCGCTGTTCCTGACAGATAAGATGGCTTACGAGCTGAATCTGACAGATGATCAGTATGAGGCAGCCTATGAGGTGAACCTCGACTATCTGATGGGCGTAGATACTTACGACGATCTCTACGGCATCTATTGGCGTCAGCGTAATCTCGACTTGAGCTACATCCTTCTGGATTGGCAGTATCGCTCATTCTGTGCCGCAAGCTATTTCTACCGTCCTCTTTACTGGGATGGTGGTTACTTCCACTTCGGCATCTATGCACGCTACCCACGCAGAGATTACTTCTTCTTCGGAAGACCTCATTTCTATGCTGTATATCGTGGTGGACACAGCTGGAGAATGAATGGTGGCAGAAGCTGGTATCACGGACGTGAATTCGGCGGTCCGCGCCCTATCGGTGTTCGCGGTCAGGAACCAAGATTCGGTATGCGCGATGGATTCAACCGTGGCGATTATGGTCGTGGCAAGACCTTCGGTAACCTCAATCGGCAGAGCAGTACAAGAACTACGGTTACACGTGATCATTCTTTCGGCAACAGTCGCCAAAATAATGCTACCTTTGGAAGTGGTGTCCGTGGCGGTGGTTCTTTCGGAGGTTATAACCGAAGCGGATTCGGCAGTGGTTCTACCAACAACAGCCGTTCGTTTAATAATGGTTTCACTCCACGTTCCAGCACTCCAAGCAGAGGATCTTTCGGTGGAAACCGTGGCGGCAATTCGTTGAATAACAGCCGTTCATTCAACAGTGGAAGCCGTTCCTTTGGCGGAGGCAACAATGGTGCCCGCAGTTCCTTTGGTGGTGGTTCTTCCCGTAGCAAGAGCAATAATGGCGGCGGTTCATTCGGTGGCAGAAGATAGTTAGACCAATTTATCAAACCAAATATATACCAAAAGAAGGGACATTCCAAGTGATTGGGATGCCCCTTTGCTTTTTTCAGTATGATGAATTGATGTACTATCAAAGATCATCAAAAAAGATAATCTACAGAACTATATAATTGAATGACAAATATATAGATGATAAAGAGAGGAGCAGACAGGCGAACTCCATCCGCCATAGCCTCTCCCATTGCCTCAATACTGTTCAGTCTTTGGCTGACTACGCCGAAAGACTGTGCCATGACAATGACCATCAAACAGATATAGGGCAAGATGCTTCTGGAAAAACTGCTGGAGGCATATCCTCCCATTACATTGAGCAGGATGGCATGAGGGATGAGCGTGAGCAACAGCATCACACCGGTAAACAGGACGAATTCCAGGCAAACCAACCGCAAGGCATTGCGCTGTCGGTAAACCTTATGATCGTATTTTAACAAGCCGCTAGCCCGTAGCGTTCCCCAGGCAATGCTGATCAGCAAGAGCCATACCAGCCAAGGTGACTGCAGGTTGGCGGTGAAAGTGCCGAAGAACCATCGGATACCTTCCGGGCTGAGCAATGACCGGGGAAAGACATCGGGCATAGCGGCAGTGATGAGCCATGAAGCCAGCACCAGTACGATCTGTGCCAGTATCAGCAGGAACATGGCATAGCCACATATCCTGCTGAATGTATGACTATTCTTCATCAGCCTGCAAATTATCAATATCGATGATGCGTAACTCGCAGGCACGTACCACGAGTCGGGTCGCATTCACGCTCATTCCGTTATTACCATCAGGGAAGAGCTTCTGTACGAGTTCATTCTGTCGTTTTTCCAGACTCTTCACACCGAATGGCATACCTCGCAGGTTCGTGATCTGCTCCTTGGTATAACCCAGGGCGAGATGGCGGAGGAATCGCTCGTCGTACTCATCAATCTCGTAATTGATCATCGCCTCCTGATGCATCAGCTGGCTTCCTACGCTCTGCTTGAATCTATCAACAATCTTCTGGAGAATCGGCTGGTTGAAAACCAGCTTCTTACCACTCATGCAGGAAGCCACGTCACCACGGGTCAGCAATTCTCCGCTCTTGAGGATGATGCCTTCACATCCTGCATCGAGCACATCTACCCATAACTTCTCGTTGAGAATCTCACCGGTAAAGATCAGGACCTTCACATCAGGATACTGTTCCTTTGTACTACGGCAAATTTCTACTCCAACAGTGGTGGAGCCACCCAGGCCAAGATCAAGCAGAACAAGGTCTGGCTTTTGCTGTTTGATGAGTTTCCAATAAGCGATTTCACTATCCGCAGTGCCGATGATTTCAGCTTCGGGTATGTCGTTCTTGAAGATTCCTTCTGTGCCTTTCAATTCCAGAGGCACATCTTCTACTATAATAACCTTAAATTTATTCATATCTTTGTCTTTATTATTTTTTCAGGTAAAACGATTTCTATCATGAGTTTGCCATCAGATGACGGCTTGGCAAGAATGCCGCAGCCACGCAGGTTGGTTGCCTCCCCTATTTCTCTTACAATCTGGCGGGCCACCAGATACTTCATATCGCTGGTGAGCGGTGTGAAGAGATGTGGATGCCGGGTTTCGTCAAATGGAATATCGTGAAGGATATACTGGCAGGTTACATAGGCGGATGATGAGGTTGCTTCCTGATAAGTGAAGTTCTTCACTCCGCCAGTGATCAGTTTCCTGAGATATGCCAGCAAGTCTGCGTCGCATTTCACGGTTCCTTCCACCTGCTCCATTGCCTGTGCGCTGAGCATCGTGTATATTGCCTTGTAGTAATCCACCAACTCCTGCAGGGAAGTAACATCCTCTGGTGTACTGTCGATAAGCTGTCTGATTCGCGATGGGTAATACATCGTTTCGTGTTTGAGCGTAGAGAGACAGTTGTCGAGTACGGAATTGGCAATGTGCAACTTTCCGTTTTCATACTCTGCACGATGCAGCTCATCTTCTGCCATTTCTATATTCGTAGCCTCATTCTGCTGCATCTCAATGCTTTGCTTCAGTGCCTGCGAGATACGTTTCACCACCTCGTTGAGCTGAGGAAAAAGCTGAACGTTACGTATGTTATTGCTGCCGGATGGAGTCCAGATTCCGGTAATCTGTTTCAGCTTATCCGTGTTGGAATCACCACTGAGCAACACCTTGTTAATGCCATTGATCTTTTCTACGGCATAGCGATAACGGAGGATGTGGCGATAGTATAGCAGATAATATGCCAGTGGCAATTGTAACAGCAGGATAATCAGCAAGACGATGGCTACAGCCTTCGAATTTTCTGAAGTCTGCATGGTTCTTACGTAGTTATCGAGCGAATTATCCGCACTCCGTTCACGGAAGAGCTGTGTATATACCTTGTTGTTACTATCGTATAGTTCCCATTTGTGAAGCGCCAGCGCTGCCACGGCACTCTCATTGCGGATATCAAGTATGACCTCGTAGTTGGTTGGCAAACTGTCGTGCAGCCATTGGATTTCGGCAGCGGTTCCTTTCATGGGATGTGCCACCATCAGATATTTCCCATCTGGATTCAATGTCAGATAGTATCGGTTGAGATAGCTGCGAGACGAATCTGCCATAGCCAGGGTCCGCTCGTAGGTACCATTGATATTACTGAAATAGGCACTGTCGGCATAGGATGCTGCTGTTTGCAGCAATCGCGATGTCTGCTTATTGCCCCTGTGCCTGTCAGTTCTGTGCTTATCAGTTCTGTGCATAGAGACCTTATTCCGGATGCTTCCCTGTACGGCAGATGGGATATTACAACCTATCAGCATCAAGGCAAGCATCAGTATCATTTGCATTTTCCGAATACCGCAAGGCAGTCGGAAAGTGAACTTACTACCCTTTCCCGGCTCACTCTCTGCCTGTATATTACAAGGAGAGAAGAGGGAGCTGATTTTCTTATACTTATCGATGATGCCCTTACAGTTGAGCAAACCGAATCCATGTCCGCCGGTATAGGTACGGTCGAAGATATGTTCCAGTGTTTCTTCATCCATACCTTTTCCCGTATCTTCTACAGATATTTCCACAAATGCCTGATGGCTCTTGGCGCTTACCACGACCTCACCTCCTGCAGGTGTAAACTTCCTGGCGTTGTCGGCGATGGTATTAATCATGAATAGTGTCAGCGTACGGTCTGCCTTTACCATGGCATCTGTAGGCTGTACGGTCAGTTTGACCCCACGCATTTGAAAACTCATTTTTCCTTTGGCTACAATATCGAAAAGTGGTTGGAGCGGGAAACTCTCAATGCGGAGATTGATGGCTCCCTGACGCATCTGTATCCAATCGGTGAGAATGGAATTATATTGATTGATTTTATCAGTCAACTCTGAGATATAGGTATATCGCTCCTGTTTCACTTCTTCTGGATCATCTCCCTTCATCAGCCTATCTACCTCATGAATCATACGGTCGATAAATGGGGTGATGCTATTGACCAGAGAAAGCTTGGCACGCTGTTCCAGGTTGCGGCGCCTATTGTCTGATATATGAAGCTGGACCATATTCTTGGCTTCTTCCAATTCTTCATGCTTTTCTGATAACGCATTGATATGCTGCATGTTTTGTTCTTCCCATTCATGTAAAGGTATCAGTAGGGATTCTACAGAACTTTCCTTGGTATTGCGGCGCTTCATTCTGTCGAATACATAGAGCAAGACCACAACCAAGACGATCATAAAGATTACCGCAGCAATCATCGTGTTCAGCTGGACGGCATTGTTGTCCAACTGAGTGGCACGCGCTTCCAACTGCCTGTCTTGTCGGCTCTGCTCCTGCAAGTCGAGGTAAATATTGCGGTTGTAATCGCTTTCCGGCTTGTCATCGATGGCGGAATAAACCAGGCTGAGTCTTTCTCGGATAGAAGCCACCAGGTCGGGCGCCTGCTGGATGGCTCTGTTCTGGTTGAGTGCCCTATTCAGACAATCGCCTGCCGATTTATAATCCTTGATCTGCCAGTAGCATTCTGCCAGTGTGCGGTATGCTCCTGCCGTCTGGTAAACGTCTCCATATTCAGAAAAGATATTGAGTGCGCGTTGCGCAAAGTTTCCTGCCAGAAGTTCCAAAGGCATCTGTTCTACATTGAGATACTGGAAAGCCGGCAGATTGTTTTTTACCAGGAAATCGCGCTGTTCCGGATCCTGAATATGTTCGCTGATAGATTGCAGTGCGTTTGCCTGCCAGTATGGATAAGGATTGCTGCCACTTGCCAAAAAGTAGAGGCGAATGAGCATATCAAATTCCGCCTGACAGATTTCCTGTGGGGTGCCATGAGTGATGGCGCCACCAGCTCCCATATTATAAAGATAGTTGAGATACTGTGCCGTATCCTGTTCCACTTCATCCGGGTCAAGATCTGCTAGCGCATTGAGCATCGGCTTGTCTAGCTGTACATAATAAAAATAGGTGGCAGCAACGATATCAAACTCACTCTTCGCATAAATGGCGCGCTGACGCTCCCGAAGAGGAAGGTTATCTATTTCCTCACCGATTCTTCGCAGTTTACGGATGGCTTTTTCCCTAAAGCTATAGAAATCCTTGTTGCGGGCCTCACGCTGACAGAGTCGCATATTCTGAACGTCGGCAATAAGGAGTTCTATCTGATTGTCACTGCGTTCGTTTACCTTGTCAAGCCATCGCTTGGCAGTATGGTAATCCATCTTGGCAATAGCCACAAAAGCCAGGTTGTTGCAAGCCTCCGCATATCCGGCAGGATAGTCTTCGGAAAGAGCCAAAGCCTTCTCTGCCAATACTTTAGTAGAATCAAGGCTACGATAGTGAAGCGCATAAGAAAGATAATTCAGCTCATCTACTTCGCTCTTATGCGATGGCGAACAAGCTGAAAAAACAAACATCGCCACCATCATACAGATGATGGCGATGCCATAAATATGATGAAATCTTTTATGCATCCTGATTATGCACGTGCCTTAGCAATGTAGCCCAAAGCTTCCTGGCACTTGGCTGTGATGGCAGCCCAATCTGCTGCAGCAACAGTCTCCTTAGGGAAGAGTTTAGATCCCATACCTACACAGAAAACACCCGCCTTGATCCAAGGAGTAAGATTCTCCTCTGTTGGCTCTACTGCACCTGTTACCATGATGTTGCTCCAACGCAATGGTGCCATTACATTCTTTACGAATGAAGGACCACCTACATTACCTGCAGGGAATACCTTGGTTACATCGCAACCTGCTGCCTGAGCATTGTTGATCTCTGTTACAGAACCACAACCTGGTGAATAAGGCACCAAACGACGGTTACATACAGGAGCAATGTCAGGGTTGAAGTTAGGACCAACGATGAAGTTTGCACCCAACTGGAGATACAAGGAAGCTGTACCAGCATCAACCACTGTACCAGCACCCAAGATCATTTCAGGGCACTCCTTATCAGCCCACTTTACTAAATCACCGAAAATCTCGTGAGCGAAATCGCCACGGTTGGTGAATTCAAATACGCGAACGCCACCCTCGTAGCATGCCTTGATCACGTTCTTGCAGATTTCGATATCTTTATTGAAGAATACAGGAACCATACCAGTCTCTTTCATCGCTGCCATGACCTGCATTTTGCTAAACTTTGCCATCTTCTTGTTTTAATGTTAAATGTTATCGCTGTACACGACCATTAGCGTTACCGCTAGCAAGGCTCTCAACCTCGTCAACAGAAACCAAGTTGAAGTCGCCTGGGATAGTGTGCTTCAAGGCAGAAGCAGCAACAGCGAACTCAAGAGCCTCGCCCTGAGTCTCCTTAGTCAGGAGACCATGGATCAAACCACCAGAGAAAGAGTCACCACCACCCACGCGGTCGATGATAGGGTTGATGTCGTAGTGCTTGCTCTGATAGAACTCCTTACCATCATAGATAAGAGCCTTCCAGCCATTATGAGTAGCAGAAAGAGACTCACGGAGCGTAGAAACGACATACTTGAAGCCGAACTCTTCCATCATACTCTTGAAGATGCCATAGTAACCCTCAGCATCAGTCTTGCCGCCTTCTACGTCAGCATCTGGCTTGAAGCCCAGGCAAAGCTGAGCATCTTCCTCGTTACCGATGCAAACATCTACATACTGCATCAATGGGCGCATAACAGAGATAGCCTTCTCTGATGTCCAGAGCTTCTTGCGGAAGTTGAGGTCAACAGATACTGTTACGCCATGACGCTTAGCTGCCTCACAAGCCAACTTGGTCAATTCTGCTGCCTTGTCGCTGATAGCAGGAGTAATTCCGCTCCAGTGGAACCACTGAGCACCCTCCATGATCTTGTCAAAGTCGAAATCAGAAGGATCAGCCTCTGCGATAGCGCTGTGAGCACGGTCGTAGATAACCTTAGATGGGCGCATAGAAGCACCTGTCTCTGCATAGTAGAGACCTACTCTATCACCACCGCGGGCGATAAACTCAGTATTGACGCCATAACGACGAAGACCATTTACTGCAATCTGGCCAATCTCGTGCTTTGGCAACTTTGATACGAAATATGCATCGTGACCATAGTTAGCAAGGCTAACAGCAACGTTAGCCTCACCACCACCAGGGATGATGCGAAGTGACTCACTCTGGATGAAACGATCGTTGCCTTCTGGTGACAAACGAAGCATAATCTCGCCTAATGTTACAATCTTTGCCATTGTTTGATAGTTTTAATTTCTTTGTTTTTATTGTTTGTTTACTAATAGACAATTTTATTGTAGTTGTCCGTAACCGATGGCAAAAATAGCTATAATTTCTCGAATACCAAAATTTAATCGCAGTTTTTTTCATTTATCGCCCTATTTTTTCGTATTTTTCTCACTTTTTTCCTTTTTTTCTCCTTTTTTTTCGTTTTTTGTGCAAAAAAAGAGCTGTGCATTCGCACAATTCAAAAAAATGTTGTATATTTGCGCCCGAATGCTGATGGTGTGACCGCACACAAACCAGCAGTTCAACAAAACATAGTAAAAAAGCACAGTTTGTGCGCACAGTTATTATATAATAATGTACGTGCGATGTGCTCAAACCATAAACTTAAAAACAATGGCCGAAAGAATCAGAATCAAGGATATCGCCGAAAGAGCAGGCGTATCTGTAGGAACAGTGGACCGTGTGCTCCACGACCGCCCGAACGTGTCGAAGCCGGCTCGTGAGAAGGTGGAACAAGCACTCAAGGAAATGAATTATCAACCTAATATGTATGCCAGTGCATTGGCATACAACAAGGCTTATACTTTTTATCTTCTGATACCGAAGCATGAGTCGGAAGCCTATTGGGAAGAGATAGAAGAAGGTGCAAGAAAGTGCGAAGACCAGCGCCGGGATTTCCATATTGATGTTGAGATTCGATTCTTTGAACGTTCCAGTGAGGATTCTTTCAAGGCTGTTTCACAAGAGATTCTTGATGCCAATCCGGAAGGTGTTATCATAGTACCATCATCTTTGGAAGTGACACGTGGTTTTACAGACCAGTTGCATCAAAAGGGTATTCCATTTATCCTTCTCGATTCTTATATGCCAGACTTGCGCCCTCTCTCCTTCTATGGGCAGGATTCGTTCTGCTCTGGCTATTTTGCAGCCAAGATGCTGATGATGCTTGCGGGCAATGAGAAAGAGGTGATGCTGATGAGACAGACCAAGGATGGCCATGTGGTCAGCAAGCAGCAGGATAACCGTGAGGTGGGATTCCGTCATTATATGCACGATCATTTTCCACAGATTGTCATCAATGTGCTTGATCTTCCGCTCAATGGAACCCGCAACGAGTACCAGAAGATGCTGGGTCAGTACTTTGATGAACATCCTGCTACACATCATTGTATAACAATGACATCGAAGGCGCATATCGTGGGAGATTATCTGCTTAAGTCCAATCGTCGTGATGTACAGATCATGGGTTATGATATGGTGGGCAAGAATGCGAAATGTCTGCGCGAAGGCAGTATCTCGTTCCTCATCGCACAGCATGCCTATATGCAGGGCTACTATTGCGTGGATACCCTCTTCCGTGCCATCGTTCTCAAGAAAAAGGTGAATCCGGTGAATTACATGCCTATTGAGCTGCTGATGAAGGAGAATATCGATTTCTACCGCAGAACGCAGATCTAAGCTCGCAACGAGTACAACGGCTATCGTGAGATTTCCATTTTCAAGAATGGAGTAACATTGTAATAACTTAAAAAGAAACATGAGTAATAAGAAAGGATTGTTGGCGTTGTCGCCATTGTTTTTGTTGATTGTCCTCATCGTGGCATTCACCGTCTATTCGGTAGATGCCAGTCATAAGGATACCAATTTGTCGCTCACCGTGGCATTTATGATCTCCAGTATCTATGCCATTGCGATTTCTGGTGGTATGCCCATCAAGAGTCGTGTAGATACCTATAGCAAGGGTGCCGGCGCCAACAATCTGATGCTCATGTTGTGGATATATGTATTGGCAGGTTCCTTCGCAGCTTCGGCTAAGGCGATGGGAGCTGTCGATGCAACCGTCAATCTTGCACTCAGCATTCTTCCCGCCAGCATGATTCTGCCGGGACTGTTTCTGGCAGCCTGCTTTATCTCCGTATCCATCGGAACAAGTGTAGGTACCGTTGTGGCACTTGTTCCGATAGCTGCGGGACTCGCCCACTCCATGGATGTTAATACAGGTATGATGACAGCTATCATCGTTGGTGGAGCTTATTTTGGAGATAATCTCTCCTTTATCTCTGATACCACGGTAGTAGCTACCCAGACTCAGAATTGCAAGATGAGCGATAAGTTCCGTGTCAATTCTCTTATCGTAGTACCTGCCGCCGTTATTGTACTGGCTATCTATGCCGTGATGGGTATCGGTCTGCAGGCACCTACTGATATTCCGGAGGTAGAATATGTCAAGGTAGTCCCTTATCTGGTAGTACTTGTCACTGCTGTGGCGGGTATGAATGTGATGGCGGTTCTTACGATGGGAACATTGCTCTGTGGTGTGATTGGTGTGAGCTGTCAGCTCCTGGGTGCTACCGGAGGTTACGATCTCTTCGGTTGGTTTTCGGCCATGGGTAACGGAATCATCGGTATGGGCGAACTGGTCATCATCGCAATGATGGCGGGTGGCATGCTCGAAATCATCCGTGAGAATGGCGGTATCAATTATATCATCGACAAGATTACGGCACGCGTCAGTAGCAAGCGAGGAGCCGAACTGTCTATTGCAGCACTGGTTTCCATGGTCAATGTATGTACTGCCAACAATACGGTTGCCATCCTCACGGTAGGCAACATAGCCAAGAAAATCGGTGATAAGTTTGGAGTTGACAACCGCAAGGCAGCCAGTATCCTTGATACTTTCTCCTGTACGGTTCAGGGCTTGATTCCATACGGAGTACAGATGCTTCTGGCAGCAGGTCTTGCCAATCTGAGTCCGATGGATATCCTTCCATACCTCTATTATCCTCTGGCTATCGGTATAGCTGCGCTGTTTTCGATACTATTTCGTTACCCGAAGCGATACAGCTAGAATGGAAGTAGCATATTGCCAATTGTTTAACTTTTAAATGAATACACGATGGATTTTTTACAGAGAAACCTTTTTGTCAAGCTGCGTTCCGATCACTTTCATACGAAGGAGGAGATGGAACCGATGACTACCTTCAAACAGAAGAAGATAGCCCAAATGATGAAGAACCTCAGCGATGTGCCTGCGGGTGAAGTACGAATGAACAATGGTTTCCTGAACCGACGTTTAGCCAGCATACAGGAAAATGAGCGTCATGCCATCGACACCTCTATTGAGACCATTTATTTACTTCGCATCATCGTATCCAATATCAATGGAATATTAGCCAATGGCATTAATCTTGGCGGCATCATCGAGATGGGAAACTATCTGCGCACCAAGGGCGACAAGGTAGATTTCGTAAAACTGGAAAAATGGCTGCGCAAGCTCCGCATCCAGCGTATGGCGCAGTTGCAGGGCAGTGTACTTATCCTTTTCTTCGAATTTGAACAGGATGAGATACCTTTCGTGCGCCGTGTAGAACGTGGTGCCTACAAGCTGACCCTCCGTTCGCTTTATTATAACAGTCTCGATCAGCAGGAAATTTTATTCGAGCAGACTCAGGCCGGATTCGTTCGCACCACCGGTGGCACGATGCGCAAAAACCTGCGCCGCAGTATGCGGTATCTGGAATATGCGCCTATAGAAACTATCAGCAATTTCTGCAATAACTTCTATCGCTCGCTCTCAGAAATCGAAGAATAATATAAAATATATAAAAAATAAGCATACTCTGTGACGAATTTCAAGCGATTTTCGTACCTTTGCATCTATGAAACGATTTTGTATAACAATAATATCATCTATTATAACACTATGCGCAAGTGCGCAGGTGCAATGCGAGGATACCTGCAGTCATGTGCATGGCATAGACCTCAGTCACTATCAGGGCAATGTGTTCTGGGAAACGGTGGGCGATAACTCCAAGATGGCGTATGTCTATCTGAAGGCTACCGAAGGTGGAACCAATGTAGATAGCAAATATAAGCAGAATATTGATCTGGCTCATAGATATGGACTCAAGGTGGGTTCATACCACTTTTATCGTGCCCGTATTCCTCAGCAGACCCAGCTGGAGAATTTCAAGGCACAGTGTCGCCCAGGCGACCAGGATCTCTTGCCGATGATCGACGTAGAGACCAAGAGTGGTTTGGAAACAGAAGAATTTTGCGATTCACTCTTCAAGTTCCTGCATCTCGTGGAAAAGGCATACAGACAGAAACCGCTCATCTATACGGGTGCCAACTTCTATGACCATTATCTCTTGGGAAAGCTCGACAACTACAAGCTGATGATAGCACAATATACCAAGCGAGAACCAGTGCTCAAGGATGGAAGAGACTTTGAGATGTGGCAATATACCGGTAAAGGAAAACTGAACGGTATCAACGGCTACGTGGACAAGAGCAGATTCATGGGCAGGCATCGATTGAGAGAGATTAGATTCAGACACAGATAAGGCATTGTAACTTTGAACTTGGAGCATTGAACTTTATGATTAGTTTCAAGGTAAAGAGTGAACAGGTCTGAAGCATAGAAACATGAATAATTTAAGTAAAACATAAACTTTAAATAAAACTATGGCAATTATTAAATGTCCAGAATGTGGTCGCCAGATCAGTGACAAGGCTCCAACCTGTCCTAGTTGTGGCGTTGAGATAGCTGGAAAAATCACTAAATGCCCTCATTGCGGTGAGGTTTATTTCAGCAGTCAGGAGATGTGCCCAAACTGCCATGAGATAGCAGTGGGGGTAACTCGTCCTCTTGCGGAAGCAACATCACCGGTGTCGTCTGCAGCATCGTCAGCAACACCGCAGGCTCCTGCGGCTCCAACAACTCCTTCAGCCCCTCCTACCCCTCCAACCCCTCCTGTCCCACCAGTACCTCCTGTACGTCGTCCTGGTGTTACTGCGAGCGGAAATGATGGCGGAGAGGGCAATACTCCCCAGGAACCACAGAAGAAAAAGAACACCCGCTCTATCTTCATCATTTCATTCATCTTTGCTGTCTTGGCGTGTGGCATTATGTATTACTTCTACGACAGTGCCAATCGCAACAAGGAGATGGAAGCTTATGAGTATGCGATGCAAAGCAGCGATCCGATGGTACTGCAGAGTTATCTCGATACCTACAAGGATGCAGATGAAGCACATCGCGATTCCATCATGGCTCATCTAGACCTGTTGAAGCAGAACGACCAGGATTGGACCAATGCGGTAGTGAGCGGATCGAAAGAAGCTTTGGAAGCATATCTCCAGAAGTATCCTAACAGTTTGCACAAACAGGAAGCTTTGCTTAAGATAGATTCCCTTGACTGGAATGTGGCTAAGGCCGCAGATACAGCTGATGCCTATCAGACATACCTGAATGCTCATACAGATGGTGCTCATATCGAAGAGGCTGAAAATGCCTTGAAGAAGGTGAAGAGCCGTGACCTCCAGCCAGAAGAGAAGCAGATGGTAAGCGGATTGTTCCGTCAGTTCTTCCAGAGCATCAATTCCCGTAATGCGGATGGATTGACAGCTACCTGCGAGGATATTCTCTCTTCCCTGCTTGGTAAGAACTCGGCTACCAAGGCTGATGTCGTTACCTTTATGGACAAGCTCTATAAAGATGATGTAGCCAATATGAACTGGCTCATCAACAACGACTACCAGATCAAGAAGCGCGAGGTTGGCGATGAGGAATATGAGTATCAGGTACAGTTCTCTGCCCGCCAGAACGTAGATTTGACAGATGGCACCAAGAAGGAACAGCTCTTTAAGATTTCTGCAGTTGTTTCACCTGATGGCAAAGTTTCTGCCTTCAATATGAACAAGGTTTCTGATTAAAAAGAAAGCTCCGATGGTTTGTTGATTCCATCGGAGCTTTCTTTTTTCCTTTTACTTTGCTTCCTTCATCTGTCGGAGCAATTCTTTCTGTTTTTCATTCAGACCAGTAGGCAACTTCACGTTATAGGTAATCATCAGATCACCGAAGGTTCCATCACCTCTGTCATAACCCTTGCCGCGAACACGTACCTTGGTACCGTTCTGGGTTTCCGGTTTGATTTTCAGTTTAATCTTTGAACCATTGCTCAATGTGATGATACCCTCACCACCGAGCAGTGCGGTGTACATGTCGATATTCACATTCATGTTCATCTCGCCGGTATTCGTTCTACCGCTACGGCCACCGCAGCCGCCGTTGCATCCGCCTGTACCATATTCAGCACCGGCACCAAAACCAGCACCAGCTCCGCCGAATCCGCCAAAGCCACCGAAACCGGCACCTTGTGAACCACGGGCACGACCTCCGCCGAAGAGATTTTCGAAGAAGCTGGAGAAACCACCTCCTCCACCACCGAAGCTGCTGAAGTCGAAGCCTTCGAATGGATTTCCACCAGCGGCACCTCCGCCGGCAGCTCCATCATAGCCTCCACCACCGAAGCCTCCTACATTCTTCCACTGCTCGCCGTACTGGTCGTACTTAGCACGCTTGTCCGGATCGGAAATCACCTCATACGCCTCGTTCAGCGCCTGGAACTTAGCCTTTGCCTTTGGGTCGTTAGGATGCAAATCCGGATGAAACTGTTTAGCACGCTTGCGATATGCAGCGCGCACATCCTTCTGCGGGATGTTCTTATCTACACCGAGAATCTTGTAATAATCTACAAATGCCATAGTATAATACCTCCTATTTTTATGATTTTTATAAGAATCCAACAAAAAGTATGCCGTAATTGCCAACTTTTTTGTAATTTTGCAGTTGAAACAAATAAATTCGAGAAAAAGTATGAAAAAGTTATTCGCAGCGCTCTTGTTGGCGCTCACTTTTAATTCGCAGGCAATGGCTCAGCCGCGCACCGTCAAACTCAGAGTGATTCAGACGAGTGATGTCCATGGTTCTTTCTTCCCATACGATTTCATCAATCGCAAACCGAAGGCAGGAACTCTGGCACGCGTATCCTCTTATGTAAACGATCTGCGCAAGACCTATAAGGACAATGTCATCCTCCTGGAGAATGGCGATATCCTTCAGGGACAACCTACCTGCTATTTCTATAATTATGTCAACACCCAGGCTCGCAATGTGGCAGCTGATGTCGTCAACTATATGAAGTATGATGCCCAGGCTTTCGGTAATCACGATGTAGAGACCGGTCATGCGGTTTATGACAAGTGGATCAGGGAGTTAGATTGTCCGGTGCTGGGTGCCAATATCATTGATACCAAGACCGGTAAGCCTTATGTGAAGCCTTATATCATCCTGAACCGTGAGGGTGTGAAGATAGCCGTTCTCGGTATGTTGACTCCAGCTATTCCCAACTGGCTGACAGAGAATCTCTGGAGCGGAATGAAGTTTGAGAATATGGTGACCTGTGCCCGTAAATGGATGAAGATTATCCAGGAGAAGGAGAAGCCGGACGTAGTCATTGGTGTCTTCCACAGTGGTAAGGATGGCGGTATTGTCACTCCTGAATATGAGGAGGATGCCTCCCTGCGGGTAGCAAAGGAGGTGCCAGGCTTCGATATGGTACTCTTCGGACATGACCATACCCGCTGCAATGAGACGATCCTGAATGTGGAAGGTAAGCCTGTGGTGT
>ULWZ01079640.1_pt1 | contig 23193 bp, 14 predicted proteins | sample 1960811 | NCBI WGS metagenome assembly ULWZ01 (sample SAMEA4835825, study PRJEB28245) | human gut metagenome | biome: gut microbiome; material: fecal sample | place: Denmark | collected 2008 | reverse complement strand
GGAAGCATGATAAAGGACTTCGTGCTAAATGATCCTCGTTACAGCGGGTGCATCCTCGTGGCCGGAGCCAACTTTGGATCCGGATCAAGCCGCGAGCACGCCGCGTGGGCTATCGCCGGCTACGGGTTCAGGGCTGTGGTGTCAAGCTCGTTCGCCGACATCCACCGCAACAATGAACTCAACAGCTTCGTGCTGCCGGTCCAGGTCAGCCCGGATTTCCTTAAAAAGATTTTCTCCGCGATCTCGGCCGATCCCGCAGTGAGACTCCGCATAGACCTCCCGTCTCAGGAAGTGACCCTTTTGTCCGACGGAAGTTCAGAGCGTTTCGAGATAAGCGCCTACAAGAAGTACTGTTTTGAGAACGCTCTTGATGACATAGATTATCTGCTTGAACATAAAGACAAGATTGAAGAATATGAAACTGAACATAGCAAAATTGCCCGGTGACGGTGTCGGCCCGGAGGTGGTGGAACAGGCCGTGAAGGCCATAGATGCGGTCTGCCGGCGTTTCGGGCACGAGGCCAAGTACAGATCCGCGCTTGTCGGAGCCTGCGCGATAGACGCTTGCGGATCCGCTTTTCCTGAGGAGACCCTGAAAGTGTGCCTTGACAGTGACGCGGTTCTGTTCGGGGCCGTCGGGGATCCGAAATATGATAACGATCCCACGGCCAAGGTACGTCCCGAGCAAGGCCTCCTTGCGATGAGGCGTGAATTGGGACTTTATGCCAACATCAGGCCGGTGGAGACCTTTCCGAGCCTGCTGGATCGTTCACCGCTCAGGCCGGAGATCGCCTCAGGCGCGGATTTCGTCTGCGTCAGGGAACTTACAGGCGGTATGTATTTCGGAGAGAAAGGCCGTTTGGACGGCGGCGACACAGCGTACGACACCAACATCTACCACCGCTATGAGGTTGAGCGGATCCTGCGTAAGGCATATTCATTGGCGATGCTTCGCCGTAAGCATCTGACGGTGGTGGACAAGGCGAATGTGCTGGAGTCTTCGAGGCTCTGGAGGCAGGTGGCCCAAGAGATGGCTCCTGAATATCCGGAAGTTCAGACTGACTATATGTACGTTGACAACGCTGCCATGAAACTGATTACCGGCCCACGCTTCTTCGATGTACTCGTCACCGAGAACACGTTCGGGGACATCCTGACCGATGAGGCCAGCTGCATCTCCGGTTCGATGGGACTGCTCGCGTCGGCATCGCTTGGAGAACATACCGGTGTCTATGAACCGATCCACGGCTCCTATCCCCAGGCCGCGGGACGTGATGTGGCCAATCCCCTTGCCACAATTCTTTCCGCCGCTATGATGTTCGAGTACGCTTTCGGCCTGAAGCGCGAGGGCGCGGCGATCCGCAAAGCTGTCGGTGAGAGCATTGACCGTGGTTTCGTCACCGAGGACCTGGCTTCCTTCGGGGCTCGTCCTATGGGTACGTCAGAGGTGGGTGACAAGGTCGCTGAATTAATAGAGAATAATAATTAACGAATAGATATGAACGAACTTGACTGGGGGAGCCTTGGCTTCCGTTACAGAAAGACAAATGCCATTGTCTTCAGCCTCTACCGCGACGGGCAATGGTCTGAACCCCAACTTACCGACGATTTCGATTTCCATTTCAACGCTTTCGCCGGGGTGTTCCACTATGGTAATTCCTGCTTTGAGGGGCTTAAGGCTTTCCGTGGCAGGGACGGAAAGGTCCGCCTTTTCAGGCCGGGCGAGAACGCCAAACGTCTCCGGCGCAGTGCCGACCGTCTTTCGATGGCCGCTCCTTCCGAGGAACTGTTCCTGAAAATGTGCGAGATGTGTGTGAAAGCCAATCTGGATTTTCTCCCTCCGTACGGACATAACGCGTCCATGTACCTGCGTCCTGTGCTCGAAGGCATTGACCCGCAGCTGAGCATCTGCTCCTCAAGCGAGGTGCTGTTTTCGGTTATGTGTGCTCCTGTCAGCACGTATGCCAAGGCTGGGGTGCTTACGCCGGTGACCGCTGTCATCTCGCGTGACTACGATAGGGCCGCTCCTGACGGTACCGGCTCCTACAAGATAGGCGCGAACTACGCAATGTCTCTTTACCCTTACAATCTGGCTCATTCTCAGGGTTATACGGAACTACTGTTCCTCGACCCCGCCACCAAGACGAGGATTGACGAGTTCGGATCCTCCAACTTCATCGGCATAAAGGGCGACACCTATGTGACCCCGTTATCCGGCAGTGTGCTGCCTTCAATCACTAACAAGTCTCTCCGCACCATCGCTGAGGATCTCGGAATGAAGGTGGAGGTAAGGCCGATTCCGGTAGAGGAGCTTGCCGATTTCGATGAGGTCAACGCCTGCGGCACAGCGGTGGTGATCACCCCCATCCGCTCTATCGACGACAAGCCTCTTCTGGAGGGCTCCGAGGTTTCACGCACCTATGTAATGCCTTCCGGAACGGAGTGTGGTAGAAAAAGCCGCGCCCTTTATGACCGCATCCGTGGCATCCAGGACGGCATAGAGGAGGATCCGCACGGTTGGTGCGTTGAGGTATAGCCGGTCGCTGGACTTGCCGAAGCGCCGACACGTGATTCTCCACGAAGGTTTCTTGCAAATCATAAAATCAAATCTTAAATTTGCAAGAAAACTGTAGTGGCGTGATATTAAGAACAATGAAGCAGAAAGCCGTAGCGCTTTCGCTGAAAGCGATCCGCGCGGTTTCATCTCGACTTATCCAGACAGAACCATCATCGATGAGGTTCAAAGAGTTCCGTCCTTGCTCTCCTATCTTCAGACACACAGCGATGATGTAGGAGGTGACGGAATGTACATTCTCACAGGTTCTCAGAATCTGCAACTTATGGAAGCCGTGGATCAATCGCTGGCCGGTCGGGTAGGATTGCTCCACCTCCTTCCTTTTTCAAGGCAAGAGATGAAAGACGGTGGTATCTTTCCTGAATCCACAGATGCGAAACTGCTTAACGGGTGCTATCCGCGTCTGTACGATAAAGGTATTTCGACAACCGATTATTATCCGAACTACATCAATATGTATGTCGAGCGTGATGTGAGAAACATCAAAGACATCACCGACCTCGGCAAATTCACCAGATTTCTTAAACTTTGCGCGGCAAGAACCGGACAGCTTCTGAACAAGTCTTCACTGGCAAATGATTGCGGAATATCTGTGCCCACAGTTGACTCTTGGCTCTCAATTCTGGAATCAAGCTATATCATATTCCTTCTTAAGCCAGACCATAAAAATTATTCAAAGCGCCTGGTGAAGACTCCGAAACTGTACTTCTATGACACGGGACTCGCCGCTTCTCTTCTTGAGATAAAAACTGAGACCCAAATGAACACTCATTATCTTAGGGGGAATCTCTTTGAGAATATGGTTGTGGCAGACTTTATCAAAAATGATTTCAATAAAGGAATAATAGAGCCTTCGGTTTCTTTTTGGAGAGACAGTGCCGGCAATGAAGTGGACCTGATCTACAGAGATAGTGACAAAGAGGACGCGTTTGAGATAAAGTCAGCGGAGACATTCAATGAATCGTTCCTGGATGGACTGAAATACTGGTCAAAATATTCAGGAGCCAAGCCCTCGCAATTGCACGTAGTCTATGGTGGTACCACTCCAATGGCCAGATCCGAGGCAAGCGTGGAAGTGTTCAGATAAAAACAAAAGGGGGACTATATGCCCGTTGACTAACTTTCATCATTGGGAGTTCTGGTCTGTTGGCTATCTTTTTCCGTATCGCACCAACGTCCGGATGATCGCGGGCAGCCGATAATTGTGTTTTTTAACGGCATATAGTGCCTTTAAGATTAACAAGGCACATAGCGCGGCTCCGAGGCTTCGCAGCCTATTCCATAATATGCCAAAAACACTCAGGTGCGCTAACATATTCGCACCTGGAAGAGTAACATATTGTTCGTCAAGCCGATGATGTTTCAGGTGCGCATGGTTTCTCGCACCTGGAAGTTCGGAACACCAATAGAACGCCCTATACCGCGGGCATCGACTCCTAGGTGTGCGAATACACTCGCACCTAAAATGTTAGGTCGATAGTAATCAGATGGTTGATGTTTCAGGTGCGCATAGTTTTTCGCACCTGGAAGAATGGTCTCCAATTGTTTTGCAAGACAGGAAATGTACGGAATCAGTATCGTCCCGCAAAAGCCACTTGCGGACAGTCAAGATTTTACAAAATGCTTTCAGCCACATAATGTTCCTATGCCCACAGAGGTCTGATCGGGCTGAAAAACCCGAAACTCGGAATACAAGATTTTCACGTCAATGTGCCCTCAAGACGCTTCTATCAGGCTTTGGGCTGAAAGCGTTTCGTAAATTCACGATGAAATCGGCGTGAGGTAACATTCCTGATTGGTGCCGGGAAGGAAAGCCACTTTTTCACCCGAAGCATAAGCCTGGAATCTTCTGCCACACCCTGTCTTATTGTATGACTAAGATGGAAATCAAGCTCCTGACATACAGGTCATTGCGCAGGAGCGTCAACTAACCGTGATTGTTTAAGCATCAGTACTATAAGCCAAATGTTAGTCAACTCCGATATAGTTTCCAAAGCAAAAAGCAAGCATCCCTTTTAGGGAAAAGATGCTTGCTTTTACTTCTTTCTTTCAATAATATATTACCATCGCAAGGATAAAGAAATTTTTTCAGATTGTCAAGGGATAACCCTTCAATGTTTTACAATGTAATATTGTTTCACACTCTGCCGGCAATGTGCTTGGCGCAGGACTTTTCTTTTGTCGTGATTTTTGTGTAAGTTTGCAGGTTAAACAGACAGTCAGGAAATGTTTAGGAAACTTGCGGACAGAATGAAGGAGTTCAAGCTCACGATGAGGATGAAGCTGACGCTGAGCCTCAGCGCGATAGCCGTGACACTGCTTGTCTCCAGTGTGATTTCCATCATGGAATACTACAGGATGAGCAACTATGTGTCGGATCTCATCGCGGACAACATCAGGAGCGTCAATGTCGCGCAGAAATTGTCCGAGGTCACGAACAAGTACAATCTGGATCTTCTGGCCCTGATCGGTGACAACTCGGTCAACACTCTTCCGGACTTCCATCAGAAGGAGTTCATGGGGCATTGCGACTCGCTTCGCAACTCCTTGACTTCCGACAAGATGGTCCCGCTGACTGATTCTGTTGTCTATGCGTATTCAGCTTACATGCTGACTTCGCTGGAACTGAACGACGTGATGCTGTCGGACTTCATCGACACCAGGGCTTGGTACTTCGACAGGCTTCAGCCCAAGTTCAGGAGGCTGAACCACTACATTGATGTGCTCAACGAGGCAATCTACGATGACCTGAAGAAGAACTCCCTGACGTTCCAGAGGGGGTTCTACAGGAGCATCATTCCGGGTGCTGTGGCTGTGGGTGTCGGGCTGCTGCTTGTGCTGATGCTGTTGTTCTTCCTGCTGGTGTTCTATGTGAATCCTATCTACAGGATGCTTTCCGGGCTGAACAACTACAGATCCTACAACAAGAAATACTCCTACTCCTTCGAGGGTGATGACCAGCTGGCGGAACTTAACGACGGCATCACGGAACTGACGGGGGAGAATCAGATGCTGCGCAAGAGGGTGGCGAACCTGCGCGCCAAGGTCGCTTCGACAGGCTCCGCTCATAATAATAATTAAAGAATATCCAAATGAACATCAAGGTGATATCCAGAAACGTTGGCTACGCTCTGCTTGTCAGTGCGCTGTTCATGTTCCTGTCCATTCTGGTCTCTGTGGCGAACGGCAATGACAGTGCCCTCGCCGCCCTGATGATCAGCTTCACGATCACCTTCACCGTCGGTGTGTTCCCGTTCATATTCGTAAGGAAGTCGGCTGGCATCACCCTTAAGGACGGCTACATGATCATCGCGCTGTCCTGGCTGCTGTCCTTCATCTTCGGGATGCTTCCGTATGCGCTCTGGGGAGGGCCGTTCACGATCATAAACGCCTGGTTTGAAAGTGTTTCCGGATTCACGACGACCGGCTCGACAATCCTTGACAACGTTGAGGCGCTGCCGAACAGCCTGCTGTTCTGGCGTTCCTCGACGCACTTCATCGGAGGCTTGGGAGTCGTGGTCTTCCTGCTGCTGATCATCCCGAGTTCGTCTCAGATGAGGTTGAGGCTGACTACCCTTGAGCTTTCGTCCTTGTCCAAGAGGGAGTACAGATCCGGCGCGAACAAGACAGTCTATATCTTCACTTATGTCTATTTTGGATTGACCGCAGCCTCGTTCCTGCTTTATGTGATGGCCGGGATGAGTCCTTTCGACGCGATCAACCATGCGATGAGCTTAGTGGCGACAGGCGGCTTCAGCACCAGGAACGCCTCCATCGGTGCCTATGACTCGATCACGATCGACCTTATCACGATGCTCTTCATGGTACTCTCATCCGTCCATTTCGGAATGATCTTCGTGGCTGTCGTGACAAGATCCCTCAAGCCGTTCAAGAACGAGATATTCAAGTTCTATCTTTCCATGATGGTTGTGGCGGGAGTGATCGTGTCGATCTCGATCAAGGCACACGGGTTCGAGGAGGCCTGGGGGCGCTCCTTCCTCTCCGGCTTCTTCCACGTCATGAGCTTTGCCTCGACGACAGGGTTCAGCATCGCTGACAACAGCTCCTGGCCTGTTCTTTCGGACACCATACTGGTGCTTATGGGAGTATGTTGCGGCATGGCCGGCTCCACCACCGGCGGCATCAAGTCCGACAGGATGATGTTTCTGTGCAAAGAGGTTAAGTACCAGTTGAGGATGGTTCTGCATCCTGCGTCCGTCAAAGATATAAGGGTGAATGGCAGGGTGATCCGGCAGAACGACATCGCCCCGCACATCCTCTACATCGCCCTCTACGGCCTTGTGGTGATCATCTCGCTCGCGGCCTGCCTCACGCTCGACCCTGACAACAACCAGTCATTCACGGCGATACTCTCGTCCCTTGGCAATGTTGGACTTTCGGTGGACCAGCTCGGCTCAATCTACAACTTTAACGGAGAGCCATCCTCCCTCAAGTTCATCTACACGCTTGACATGTTCCTCGGACGTGTCGAGATCTATCCGATTCTGGCTGTTGTGATGATGATTTTCAGCCGGAGAAATAAGTAGAGGCTATGTACAGGGGGGAGTTTTTCTATAAGCGTTTCAAGGATAATTTTCCTTATGATGGGACGGAGGATCAGGATCGGTTGTTCCGGGAGATTGCGGATTTTGTTACTTGTGATGACGCTGATATTCTGGTGGTTAACGGGTATGCTGGTACGGGAAAGACTTCGGCGATCGCGGCGGTGATCAGGGCGTTTGATGATTTGAGACCTAAACGGGTGGACAAGAGGGGATCTGAACCTGCCGAAGCGGTCAGAAATGCGGAAGAAGCGACCAATGAATATGAGGAAATATGCTACCTCCTTGCCCCCACAGGCCGCGCCGCGAAGGTACTCTCCTTGTACGCAGGCAAGCCTGCACGCACGATCCACAAATGCATCTACCGCCAGAAATCTATCGGCGATGACGGCTTCGGCCAGTTTTCCTTGGCACCTAACAAACTTTCCCACAAGCTCTTCATCGTGGATGAGGTCTCCTTGATAGGCATAGACGATGCCCAAAGGCAAGGCACGACCCAATTTGGTACCGGAGACCTTCTGAAGGATTTGATTGAATATGTCCGCGCCGGCAACGACTGCCGCCTGATAATGATCGGCGACTCGGCTCAGCTGCCTCCTGTCGGAATGGATGCCTCGCCAGCCTTGGCGAAAGAGTATATGGATGGCTTTGGCGGAGTCCGTTATTGCAGCCTCACCGAGGTTGTCCGCCAACAGAAAGAGTCTGGTATTTTATACAATGCCACAAAATTGCGTGAGCTTATCGCCTCTGATCTCTATGGAGACGGAATGTTCACTCCGGATGAACTTGGACTGTGTGCGGACGGCTTCGAAGATGTCGTGCGGATAACCGGCGGAGAACTTATCGACACCCTGAACTCGGCGTATTTTTCTGAATATTCAAAAGACGACGCTGTGGTGCTTTGCCGCTCCAACAAGCGCGCGAACCGTTACAACGCCGGCATCCGGGCCCAGGTCTTCTATGATGAGGAGCGCTTGGTCCGTGGCGAGAAACTGATGATAGTGAAGAACTGCTACCAGTTCCTGAAAGGTGTCAAGTGTATGGATTATATAGCCAACGGCGACATCGCCAAACTCGTGTCAATCAAGAATTTCGAGGAGCGTTACGGCCTCCATTTCGCCGATGCCCGCCTTTCATTCCCGGACTACGATGACACCGAGATCGTCGCGAAAGTCTGTCTGGACACCCTTGAGTCCGAGTCCGCGTCGTTGAGCTACGAACAGCAGAACCAGCTTTACAACGGGGTCAATGAGGACTACGCTGACATTCCGACCAAGAAAAAGCGCTACGAGGCCGTACGCGAGGATCCTTACTACAACGCCCTCCAGCTAAAGTACGCCAACGCCATCACCTGCCACAAAAGCCAGGGCGGCCAATGGAGCTGCGTCTTCATCGACAACCCCTTCTGGCAGGACGAACTCACAGTCGATGACCTCAAATGGCTCTACACCGCCATCACCCGCGCCACCGACAAGGTCTATCTCGTCAACTTCAAGGATGAGTATTTTGCATAGTGTGGCTGGACAGTCCTCGGACTAAATCATAATTATTTTCTTTCATCTCGTTTGTAATATTGAAATAATTCGTATCTTGCAACCAGTTAACCATCAATGCGACAAAATATAACCAAGAATATAAAACCAACATTATGAAAAAGGCCATTCTCATCATCGTCTCGCAGTTGTCGCTTGTTTTCACACAAGCGTTAGCCCAGATTCCGGAGCTCACGCATTCGAGCGTTATTCCACCTTCTCCCGTCGCATCTGAGCTTACCAAGTACATCACTTATCCTGTGGATTTGTGCAACGGTCTGGTAAAGACGAGCATTCCGCTTTACGAGATTGTTGACGGTGACATACGGATTCCGATAACGTTGAATTATCACGCCTCTGGGCTTAAACCTAATATGCGATCCAGTCATTGGCTTGGAGATGGCTGGAGCCTATCCACAGGGCCGTCGCTGTCACGGACAATCAATGGTGTGGCGGACGAGATAAAATACTTGCCCGAACTTGCGTTGCGCGACTCCCTGTCCTACGAGCAGCTGAATGCGATATACACCCAAGCGGTGGACGTGGCGTTGGACGAATTCCATTACTCCCTTCCGGGAAGCAGTGGCAGGCTTTATCTCAGACGGGATATTGATGGAACTGTCACACCGGTCACGATTCCCCGTGATGACATCATTGTGACGTTTTCGGGAGGAAAATCATTACGGGAGTTTTGTGTAAAGGACAATTTCGGGATGACGTACAGTTTCGGTGGCACCGATAGAAGTTATTACGACTACGTTTATTATGAATATGGGACGGGGCCTTCGTCATCCCTCGCTTCATCTGCATGGAAGATTCGTGAGATACGTTCGGCCACGACTGGCAGGACTGTATCGTTTAAATACACATCAAACATAGAGGAGATATTCTGCATGAGGTATGTAGATGCCCTTACGATTCTTGATGAGTATGTCGGTCAGTCTACCTGTACTATCCCTCTTGTTGACGTGTCCAATTGTCAGAGCAATGAACGTAAACTGTATGTCTATGATCGTAACAAAAAGGGACTTGTTGAGGCGGATCTGGGAGTAGTGCAGTATCCTGTTGGTTACACGTTTCCAATGCCGGCGAGACAGAAAATTATACAGGAAAATTCCTATGTCCAGAGAATAGACTTCAGCGGTGGTCACATCTTGTTCAATATGAACGCAGACAAAGATAAGGGTCTGGAATCCATAGAGGTCTATGATTTGTCTGGGAAACAAGTCAAAAGGGTTAAGTTTGTTCAGACATATTGTGAAACCAATTTTTCTTTAAGGCTAGAGTCACTTGAGATAGAGTCTCCTAATGGTAATGCTTCTGAGACATATTCATTCACATACAAGGGAGACTGTCCCCCACGTGATACCCGCTCCATTGACAAATGGGGGTATTATAATGGACGAAATAACTCAACACTTGTCCCTACGGTGACAACATATGTGTCGGTAAGGAATTATCCGTTAATTGGCTATAGTGCTTTGGTGACTGTCCCAGGCGGCGATCGCAATCCTGATGAAGAAGCGATGCAGAGAGGAATCTTGACATCTGTGACATACCCAACAGGTGGTCGAACAGAGTTTAGTTATGAGGCGCATCGCTACATTGATGATAATGGCAAATCACGCATGGCTGGAGGCTTGAGGATAAAACAGATCCGTGACATTGCAGGAGACGGAAAGATATTATACCGTAATTTTAGCTACAGTACATATTCATCAACTATTAATGGAGGCGGAGTCCGCACTGTAATCCCTCAGGATTCATCGTATCCTCCTGACACGATGGCTCTCTATTACAGAGAAACGAACTGTGCTGAGTTTGGAGGCACACTTCCAAGTCTTTTGGCAACCTATAAAGAAAGGGTATGGATGGACAACATGATGGTAAGTCTGATCTCAGATGCTGGATCCAGTGTGAACTATCCGTATGTTTTTGAGACAAGATCTAGTGATGCGGCAGGTAATCATACAATTGGTTTGACAGTTCACGCTTATGTCATTGTGCCTGATCGCCCGATGCAGGTCAAGAAGACAAATCTCATCTATGATGACAGGCAGGAATGGCGAAGTGGAGTAAAGACTGGTGAGACTGTGTACAAACATGGAACAGACGGGATGCTTCAGAAAGTGTCTGAAGTTCAATCTGACTATAGCAATGATTATGACTTCGGATCTGACAGCACTGCGATCAGGCAGAGGTATGTTTATCGTTCCTGGAGGCCGTATGGACTCGATGATTTCCACGTACCTGAACAATACAAAGAGATAAGTTATATAACCACCACGCTTAGTCAGGGACGTAGACGGCCTCGATTGGTGAATGAAACGGTCATTGGAGACAATGGCTCTGTTACAAAAACTACGACATTTACTTATGATGATCGTGGCAATATCCGTGAAAAGACAGAAAATGTCGGTCTGCCGGAATATGCGAACAGGATTACCACATATACCTATCCTCAAGACAAGTCAGGGGGAGTATATCCAGCGATGTTCGCTGCCGGAATGACAGGTGTTCCAGTCGAAACGAGTGTATATAAAAATTCAGTCAATGACGCAAACCTGCTGACAACCCTTTCCACAACTTACGGATCCTACCCTTGCGCCTCAGGAACGTTTTTCGCCCCTTCGGCCAAGTCTCTTAAGATTCGCGGAGCAAGTTCCTCCGAGCGGAAGATCCTGTTCAATGAATATGACCGCAGGGGTAATCCTCTTGAGACAGAGGACACGGACGGCAGGAAAACTGTTTATCTATGGGGGTATAATGGGTATTATCCTGTGGCTATGGTCAAAGGCGGCGACTGGGACAGAGTCAAGGATAAGGCTGATACATCCGGCCTCAACGATGGCGACTTTTTGCAGATCCGAAAAAAACTGGTCTCATTCAGGTTGAAATGCAGGGATGTGCCTAATATATTTATCAACACTTATGAATACAAACCTTTGATAGGTCTGGATTATATCCGGGATCAGTCAAAAAGGATATTTGATTACGAATACGACGGTCTTGGCAGACTCTGTCGGACATTTGTGAGGAACGGAACAACGCACAAGAAAGAACTTCTGTCATCTTATTCCTACTGTTACGGATCATCAGTTGGTAGTAACCGAATCCAGACAAGAGACTACCTAAGTGCCGATGCGACATCCTTTAAGGAGACTAATACCTATCACGATCTCCTCGGGAGACCGATTGAGACTGTGCTGACGGCGGCATCTCCTGCTGGCAAGGACATTGTCCTTTTGAATGGATATGATGACTTCGGCAGACCGTACAGCGAGTACCGCCCTGTACCAATGACGACATCGACAGGGGCTTATTCATCCTTTTCCGCCGTTCACCCTGAGATCCTTAAATTCTACAATTGGGAAGTGTATGCTTTTTCAAAGACATTGTACGATGATTCCCCTCTTGACAGGCCGGTGGAGGAATATGGCCCCGGCTCTCCTTGGCACACAAGAGGAAAGTCGGTGAGGACCACATATCTGGTGAACGATGACTCGGGACTCCTTTCTTGTTCGGGGTATCTTGTGGAATCCGACACGTCTTTGACCTGCGTCGGGACTTTGCCTTCCGGAAACCTCAATGTTGTGAAGATGACTGATGAAGACGGAAATGTCTCGTTGACGTTCACTGACAAACTCGGACGTAAGGCTCTGGAAAGAACGGTTGATGGGGAACGGTATCAGGACACCTATTACGTGTATGATGATTTGGGCCTGCTTAGGTATGTACTAACCCCGGAGGCTTCAGCTGTGATGTCTTCGTCAGGGACGTTCGGAGATTCCTCGTATCCGTTGTCAACGCTGTCCTATGTCTACAAATATGACAGTAAAGGGCGGTGTGTCAGCAAGAGGCTACCTGGCTGCGCTCCTATCCTTTACCGATATGACAAAGGAGATGTTCCTATATGTTCTCAAGACGGGGAGATGAGGAAGTGGGGCAAGTGGATCTTTTCATTCCGTGATGCCCTCGGTCGTGAGGCTGTGAGCGGAATCTGGTCTTTGCGGAACGCTCCGTCGTCGATCAACTTACCGGTGGTCGCTAGATATGTCGGTTCGTCCTCGTTTGGCGGTTATTCACTCAATATTCCGATACCACGTAATAATAGGCTTCTGTCCGTCAACTACTATGATGATTACTCGTTTTTGAACGACCTTGTGTCGTCTGACACAAAACGGATTCTGTCTTGTGACACACTGTCCAACTATGGGATTCCGGTGGTAGGGACAGACAAATCCAAAGGGTTTTTGACAGGAACCGCTGTCTATTCCCTGACTGACCCAGCGTCCAAGACAGTATCGTCATTCTATTACGACTATCAGGGCCGTATGATTCAGAGTCACCGCAAAGAAGCGGTTGGCGGATATGGGCATATTCATCAGTCTCTTACTTTTACTGGCAAGCCATCAAGGACAAGGGAAACGGTCGAACTTCCGGATGGCCAAATGGATTCCCTTGTGACAGTGAGGGCTTATGACGGACAGGAGAGACTGGTCTCGGAAACGACATCGCTGAATGGTAAGTCACAGTCAGTGTCTTATGGGTATGATGAGATAGGACGCCTGGTAAGGCGGACATATGGTACAGTTGCAAACCCGTCGGCATTTACGGAAAACCTGACCTATAATATACGTGACCAGTTGACCGGATTGAATTCCAATGTGTTCAATATGTCACTCAGGTATCAGGATCCGACACTTGGGGCAGCCCCAAAGTACAATGGAGGCGTTTCCGAGTGGGAATGGAATCACGGTGCGGGAGCTGAGACAAACGCCTGGTCGTTGTCATACGATGGCGTTGGCCGTCTGACGGACGCGCGGAGATTTGTCGGTGGCGCGCAAACTAACTCATTCAGTGAAAGGTCCATCACTTATGACAGGAACAGTAATGCCTTGACCTTGACCAGATACGGTGAGAACGCGGCGACCCCGGAGGAGATGTTGGCGTATTCGTACGACGGCAACCTGTTGAGTGGCATCTCCAACACCGGCGCGTCCGGTGGCGGAGGCCAGTACACTCACGACGCGAACGGCAACATGACCCATGAAGGTCTCTCCGGGCTCGACATCGTGTACAATGAGCAGAACCTGACAAGGCGCATCTCATCCGGCGGGACGACGCTGGCTGAGTATGAGTATCTTGCTGACGGCACGAAACTGCGCGCGTTGGACGGCGGCGGCAACGGCTACCAGTACAGAGGTTCCCTGATATACGCCCAGACCGCAGGTCAAACGGGTTCTCCGGTTATAACCCTTGACTGCGCCCTGACCTCCACCGGCAGGATAGTACGTGAGACCTCCGCCGCCGGCACGGTCTCCTACAGACCGCTCATCCACCTCCGCGACCACCTCGGCAGTGTCCGCTCCGTCATCGACGGCGACACCGGGGCGGTCGTCGAGACGAATGATTATTACCCGTTCGGCAAGCGGATTCAGGTGACTGCTCCGGTCTCCGAACCCGTTGGAGGGTCACTATATGCCGTGGAGCCAGCAGTCGCCCCGGTAGCCCCGGTAACCTCGGTGGCCTCCACATCCTCCCCGAACCGCTGGCACTTCTCCGGCAAGGAGTCCCAGTCCATCCTGAACGTCAGCATCCCTCTCCTCGACTTCGGCGCCAGGATGTACAACCCGGCCATCGCCCGCTGGACCGCCGCCGACCCGCTGTCCGAGAAGTACTACGGCATCAGTCCGTATGCCTATTGTGCAAATAATGCTATATGTCTTGTTGATCCTACTGGAAAAGATTGGTATTCAACTACAGATAGTGAAGGTAATATCTTATACCACTATAATGACAATATATATTCTCAGAAAGATTTAGATAAGGCAGGAATAAAAGGGCAATATGAAGGTATACGTTTTAAGGATGGGAATACTTATTATAGTTTATTCGGGGAAACAGTCCAGTATTTAAATAACAAGGGTATTCCAACTTTTGAAGGACAAATATATGAGCGCTTGGATAATCTGATTATAAATGACTACACTCAAGAAAACTCTTCACAATCAAGTTGGGATACAGAATTACCGGTGGAGCCAAAGGAAGATTTTTATTTTCCTGGGTTATCCCCGGGAGAATATTCTATCCAATATAATGGAATCTATGAGGGAAAATCATTTAATAACACAAGATCCGGATCAATATTTCATTCAAGGGATAAAGCCCATAGTCAACTAAGAATATATCAAATGCCCCCATCCGAATCTAAGCGATATGGCGGATATGGATTAGGATATGGAGAGGATAAGTGGTTTGGCTGTTTTATGATTTTGACAAATGGTATGCGTGACCATACTTTGCATATTAACTATACTCCAGAGAATGCCAAACTATTAAAAGCGGCGATTAATAAACAATTTAATAATCATTGATTGATCTAATGACGAATAGAATTACCACACTTATACTAGTTTTGATGATTGACTCTTGCACTATGGACATACGTAAGATGTCTTTAGAGTATTACTGCCAAGGGGCTGTTGATAATGTGTTAGAGGCATTTACAGAAGCATACTACCGGATGCCGTCATCACTTGAGGAAGTCAGAGATTTTTGCTCTGATTTCAGAGCGGCATATTCCTCTGAAGGGACTATGATAGGGATGTTTGAAAACTGGATGGAGGGACTGTCCCCAGAAGAATACTTCTCGAAAAAATATGTTATGATGGAATCCTATCAGGACTCATGTTTTATCTACGACAGAAAGCATAAGATTGGAAGCTGTTTGTATGGATCACCATGCTTTTGGGTTAATCGTGATTATAGAAAGGCTCGGTCGTATTTCCCTTCTTTCTTTGATGAATCAGGGAAGTATTTGTTCTGTGACCTTGGTGGTGAATTATTGTCAAGCATCAATGACTTGGTTCTGGATTATGACCATGCAATAATGCATATAGAAAGCCCTGGTTCGGTTCCCGAACCATTTCACGGTTATTTTTCGTGTTCAGAAGTGTCGGATACAGTTGCGTACCAGGTTGTCCTACGTTATTCGGGATCAGAATTGGAACCCTTGTGCGAAGTCCAACCCACTGTTTGCGTCCTGAAATATTCAAGGACTAAAAAAGAGTATAGCGACATTGATGGAAGTTTGGATTTGATGACTCTTTGCGTGGACTTTCATTCAGCATTGAAAAGTTGTCTGGACGACTTTGTTTCCCGACATCAGGAAGTAAGAACGATAATATTTCGTACTGTTTGTGTGTTTTGACGGGTTCTCTTTTTTGATGCCGGCCTCTATAAAACCTCTATTATTAGACAAATCCTTATAAATCAATAGACATAATGAACCTCGGAATATCTATCTCTTTGGATTTGAAGTCAGACCGTCTCTCGAAGAAGGACACTGACGGCAGGAAGACGGTCTATCTGTGGGGATACAATGGGTATTACCCTGTGGCCATGGTGGAGGGCAGTGACTGGGACAGTGTCAAGGATAAGGTTGACACGTCCGGCCTCAATGGCGGCGACTTTACGCAGATCCGAAAGAAACTGGTCTCATTCAGGTTGAAATGCAGGGACGTGCAGGATATGTTTGTCAACACTTATGAATATAAACCTTTGGTTGGCTTGTCGTATCTTAAGAGTCAGTCAGGTAGTATATTTGACTATGAATATGACGGCCTCGGCAGACTCTGTCGGACATTTGTGAGGAACGGAACAACGCACAAGAAAGAGCTTCTCTCATCCTATTCCTATAGCTACGGACCATCAGCCGGCAGCAACCGCATCCGGGCAAGAGACTACCTAAGCGCCGATGCGGCATCCTTCAAGGAGACCAACACCTATCACGATCTCCTTGGCCGGCCGGTTGAGACGGTGATGACAGCGGCTTCCCCTGCCGGCAAGGACATAGCCCTTTTGAGCGAATATGATGATTTCGGCAGGCCGTACAGAAAGTTCTGTCCTGTTCCGATGACGACATCGACAGGAGCCTATGCATCCTTCTCCGACATTCACCCAGAGATCCTCAAGTTCTACAATTGGGAAGTGTATGCTTTTTCCAAGACCTTGTACGATGATTCCCCTCTTTACAGACCGGTGGAGGAGTACGGCCCCGGCTCCCCATGGCACACGAGAGGGAAGTCGGTGAGAACCTCGTATCTGGTGAACGATGGCTCGGGACTTCTTTCGTGTTCGGGGTATCTTGTGGAATCCGACACATCCTTGACCTGCGTCGGGATCCTGCCTTCCGGAAACCTCAGGGTTGAGAAAAAGACCGATGAGGACGGAAACGTCTCGTTGACGTTCACAGACAAGCTCGGACGTAAGACTCTGGAGAGGACGGTTGATGGAGAACGGTACCAGGACACCTATTACGTGTATGACGACCTGGGATTGCTCAGGTATGTACTAACACCGGAGGCTTCAGCCGTGATGTCTTCGTCAGGAACGTTCGGTGATTCCTCGTCTCCGTTGTCTGCGCAGGCCTATGTCTACAAGTATGACGGCAAAGGCCGGTGCGTCAGCAAGAGGCTGCCTGGCTGTGCTCCCATCCTTTACAGGTACGACAAGGGCGATGTGCCTATATTTTCTCAAGACGGAGAGATGAGGAAGAGAGGAAAGTGGATGTTCTCGTTCCGTGATCTTCTTGGTCGTGAGGCTGTGAGCGGAGTATGGCCTTTGCAAAACGCTCCGTCATCAGTCGAGATTCCAGCGGTTGCCACATATTCTGGTTCAACCTGGCTCGGCGGTTATTCACTCAATATTCCGATACCACCTAATAATAGGCCTCTGTCCGTCAACTACTATGATGATTATTCGTTTATGAATGACCTTGTGACATCTGACACAAAACAGGTCTTGTCTTGTGACACGCTGTCCAACTACGGGATACCTGTCGTCGGATCTGACAGGTGCAAAGGGCTTCTGACAGGCACCGCCGTCTATTCCCTGACCGACCCGACGTCCAAGACGGTATCGTCATTCTATTACGACTACCAGGGCCGCCTAATCCAGAGCCACCGCAAGGAGGCGCTTGGCGGGGCCGGGCATATTCATCAGTCCCTTACTTTCACGGGCAAGCCGTCTATGACAAGGGAAACGGTCGCGCTTCCGGATGGCCGCATTGATTCGCTGGTCACAGTGAGGTCTTATGACGGACAGGAGAGACTGGTCTCGGAGACGACATCGCTGAACGGCAGGTCGCAGTCCGTGTCCTATGGGTATGATGAGATAGGCCGGATGACAGGGCGGATATATGGCACAGAGGCTAATCCGTCAACATTGACTGAGACCCTGTCCTATAATATTCGTGACCAGTTGACCGGATTGAATTCCAGTGTGTTCAGCATGACTCTCCGGTATCAGGAGCCGACACTTGGATCCGTCCCGAAGTATAATGGGGGCATTTCCGAGTGGGAATGGAATCACGGTGCGGGAGCTGAGACAAACGCCTGGTCGTTATCATACGATGGCGTTGGCCGCTTGACGGACGCGCGGAGATTTGTCAGTGGCGTGCAAACTAATTCATTCAGTGAGCGGTCCATCACATATGACAGGAACAGTAATGCCTTGACCTTGACCAGATACGGGGAGAACGCGGCAACCCCGGAGGAGATATTGGCGTATTCGTACGACGGCAACTTGTTGAGTGGCATCTCCAACACCGGCGCGTCCGGTGGCGGAGGCCAGTACACTCACGACGCGAACGGCAACCTGACCCGTGACGGCCTCTCTACGCTCGACATCGATTACAATGATCGGAACCTGACAAGCCGCATTTCATCCGGCGGAGCCACTTTGGCGGAGTATGAATATCTTGCTGACGGCACAAAACTGCGTGCGTTGGACGGCGGCGGCAACGGCTACCAGTACAGAGGTTCCCTGATATACACCCAGACCGCAGGTCAAACGGGTTCTCCGGCTATAACCCTTGACTGCGCCGTGACCTCCGCCGGCAGGATAGTACGTGAGAACACCGCTGATGGTTCGTCCACCTATAAGGTTCAGCACTATCTCCGCGACCACCTCGGCAGTGTCCGTTCCGTCATCGATGGCGACACTGGTACGGTCATAGAGACCAATGACTACTACCCGTTCGGCAAGCGTATTCCGGTCACAAATTCGGTCGCTGAGCCCGTCGAAGCGACCACTCAATCCGCAACCTCTCCGGATCGCTGGCTCTTCTCCAGCAAGGAGTCCCAGTCCTTCCTGAACGCCAGCATCCCTCTCCTTGACTTTGGTGCCAGGATGTACAACCCTGTCATCGCCCGCTGGACAGCTTCCGACCCTCTGTCCGAGAAGTATCACGGCATCAGTCCGTATGCCTACTGCCTCGGCAATCCGATAAGTATCATCGACCCTAACGGGATGGACATCTGGACAATGGATGAAAAAGGAAATGTGGTATGGGTAAAGGAAAGTGATGACCACCGGCTTTATTATATGAATAATGATGGCCTATTGTCTGATGACTATGTCTCGGTCTCTGGCCGGAGCATCCTTGACGATCTGACCAAAACAGAGGCCAAGGTGGATGGAGGGGCGAAGGTAAGCAGCCATACCTCAAAGACCGGAATCAATGACATATTCAAGGTGTTCAAATTCGCATCGGACAAAACAAAAGTCGAGTGGGCTGTTCATCGTAACGGTGACACATACACAATTGGAACAGGACATAATTCATATAGTGCGTCTTCGTGGGAGGATTATACCAAAGATAAGCCTAATGCCACATTGCACTCCCATCCGGGAATAAATGCAATAGTGGATGACGAAACGTATTCTATGGGATATGGGGCTACTCAATATGATAACGACCAAAATAAAGTAAAGAGGGATATTAACCAAAATGGAATTAAATCTCGAAAGAATTATGTGTATTTCCCGAATTCGGGCAGATTGTATAATGTTGGATATAATAATGCTATATTCATTAAGAATGTAAGGAGTTATAAAAGTTTTTATTTCGGCGTATTAAACAAAAAATAGAAAGATGAGAGAATCATTATTATTGCTACTATGGGTAGTGCTATGTTGCCAGATGTGCGGTAATCCTATCCGCAATTCTGAGGCAAGAGATTATGCCAATGACAAGGACAGTTCCTCGATTGAAAGGGTATTCATTTCCGACAGGCTTCAAGACTCTTTGATGAACTTTTTGAGGTTGGTTGACACATCTGATTATTATGTTGTTTCTAAATCTCCAGGAAAATATTGCCGTTACACAAAGTCGGATCATTCTTATAATGTGGTCACATTATGCTGTTTCACAAACGACAATGACACAATTATAAATTTTTATGGAGGAATTGATGGCTTTATAGGTTTTCCGGCAAGCCACAAAATTCACAAGATATTTATCAAAGATATCGCAGTCGGTGCAAAGCGTGTCAATAATATGATGGTTGCGGTCAATTCCTATGGTAGCATAGTTGTTGATTCTGTCTTTGACAGCTTGTTTTTGAGCGGATTGAGCTTGGAACAATATGATTCAATAATTGTGAGATCACCCGACTATAATGGGAATGTTCTTCCGTTTTTTAAGGAATATGTTTATAATGGAGAAAATCTGGAATTGGTATTTTCTAACGAGAAAAAGGTTGAATATTTAGATACGGTAAAAAATCTGCAGGAGGTCTTTCGGTAAATGAAAACGCATACGTAGAATCATTATGACCATAGATGAAAGAGGTAATGTGGTATGGACAAGGGAAAGTGATGACCACCGGCTTTATTATGTGAATAATAATGGAGTTTGGTCGGATGATTATGTCTCGGTCTCTGACCGGAGCATCCTTGACGATCTGACCAAAACAGAGGCCAAAGTGGATGGAGGGGCGAAGGTAAGCAGCCATACCTCAAAGAGCGGAATCAATGACATATTCAAGGTGTTCAAATTCGCATCGGACAAAACAAAAGTCGAGTGGGCTGTTCATCGTAATGGTGACACATACACAATTGGAACAGGACATAATTCATATAGTGCGTCTTCGTGGGAGGATTATACCAAAGATAAGCCTAATGCCACGGTTCATTCTCATCCTGGTATTAAGGCGGCAGTCGATGAGGAAACATTTTCTATGGGTTATGGTGCACCATATAGAGATACTGATTGGAATAATGTAAGGATTGATGTCAAACAGGCAAGAGAAAAAGCTCGAAAAAGCTATGTATATTTCCCGAATTCTGGTAGACTGTATAATGTTGGATATCATAATGCAATTTATATTAAAGATATAAAGAACTATAGGGGGTTCTATTTTGGTACAATAAATAAGAAATAGTATGAAAAAGATAGTATTCTTCTTATCAATAGTATTGTGTGGTCAGATGTGTGGCAACCATATTCACAATTCGAGAGCAGGTAAAATAGTTGATGACAAGGGCAGTCCTTCAATGGAAAAGGTGTTCATTTCAGACAGGCTTCAAGATTCGTTGGAATATTTGATTTCTAATATAGATGCATCTGACTCCATCATCACGATCTCTTGCTTTTTGAAAAACAAAGACACTATCATTCATATAGCTGCTTGTGACTACATATATGGATTTGTGGATTACGAGTCTTGTTTGGTATATACTGTTGAATCAAGTGCTGGTGCTTTTCCTTCAAGCGGAATGATATATGCGTTGAATTACATCGGGGATTTTCCTTTGGCTGACATTTTTGACCCTTTGTTTATGGTTAAGTTGGATACGCTAATGTATGCCCGCTTAGATGGCCGATGTAAAGATGGTTATGCAATCCCTTATGTTATGTCATTAGATGTTAATGAGTATGGCATAAGAACTATATATACTAATATAACTGATAGATGTCATCTTAATACATTAAGAGGTTATACTTTAGTTGATAATTAATAAGTAATTCCATATCACAACAGTTGTTTGATTCATCCGTTTGCTGGCAAGTGAATTCTGTGTAGTCAGAATATTATTGTTTGGAACGAATAAGAGTAATGGGTTGCTTAGGCACATTGAGCAAAAATAGAAAGATGAGAGAACCGATATTATTGCTACTATTGGTAGTGCTATGCTGCCAGATGTGCGGTAATCCTATCCGCAATTCCGAGGCAAGAGATGATGCCAATGACAAGGACAGTTCCTCGATTGAAAGGGTATTCATTTCCGACAGGCTTCAAGACTCTTTGGAAAGTTTTTATGAATTAATCGACACCAGTGATTTCTTTATCCTTGCATTGCCTGGTAAAAAATATCACAGAGTTCAGGATTCAATACATTCCAGAGACATTATAACAGTGTCATTTATTGTCAACGATAATGATACAATCATAAATTTCTCCGGGCGACATGGTATTGCCCCTCCTACAAGCATAGGAATGGGTAAGATATTTTTTAATGATAAGGTTGATATTGGTGCCAAATATGTAAACAAGACCTTGGTCGCAGTAAACAATCACGGACACATTCCGCTTGATCGATTCTTGGACAGCCAGTTTATAGATAGTTTGGATTATAAATTATATATTGACCGATATTGCAGTTACATGGATGTGGCTGGGGGTATAATACCTTACCTGAGAATTTATGTTATAAATGGGGACAGTTTGCGGGTGGAATTTACAAACGACAAGAATATCGAGTGTTTGGACACTGTAATAAACTCGCTCATAGCCCAATGATAATATTGCAGAGTTCCGCATTCATTGTAGAAATCCCAAAAGACACAGAGACAACAATTGCTTCGATGGTTGACAAGTCTAGTAGAATCACAGTCACAGTTACCTCTCCGAATCGCTGGCTCTTCTCCGGCAAGGAGTCCCAGTCCTTCCTATATGCAAACATACCGTTACTCGACTTCGGTGCCAGGATGTACAACCCGACTATTGCTCGCTGGACAACCTCCGACCCTATGTCCGAGAAGTATTACGGCATCAGCCCGTATGTCTACTGCCTCGGAAATCCAATAAGTATCATTGACCCTAATGGAATGGATATATGGACTATGGACGAAAAGGGAAATGTGGTATGGACAAGGGAAAGTGATGACCACCGGCTTTATTATGTGAATAATAATGGAGTTTGGTCGGATGATTATGTCTCGGTCTCTGGCCGGAGCATCCTTGACGATCTGACCAAAACAGAGGCCAAGGTGGATGGAGGGGCGAAGGTAAGCAGCCATACCTCAAAGAGCGGAATCAATGACATATTCAAGGTGTTCAAATTCGCATCGGACAAAACAAAAGTCGAGTGGGCTGTTCACCGCAACGGTGACACCTACACCATCGGAACAAAGCATGATCATCCAATGCGTCTTCGTGGAAGGATAACTTGCTGATAATTAGGGATATTTTTTAATCATTACTAAATAGATTATTTTACAAATTTGTAACGTCGTGTGACCAACGGACTGATTGAAAGCCAATCTGTACTGTGTCACACGCCGCATAACTATGTTAAACTTTAATGAGGGAAAGCCATGAAGCACAGGAGATTCTTGTCCGGTTCGCCTAATCACGTTTACCAACGATCCTTGAACGGTTCGGTAATATTCTACAGCCTTGAGGATTGTCTGGTTTATTTCACTGTCTTTTGCACCTGTGCAGTCAAGTATGGT
>ULWZ01003331.1_pt1 | contig 23465 bp, 23 predicted proteins | sample 1960811 | NCBI WGS metagenome assembly ULWZ01 (sample SAMEA4835825, study PRJEB28245) | human gut metagenome | biome: gut microbiome; material: fecal sample | place: Denmark | collected 2008 | reverse complement strand
AAAAGAAACTTCAATAATTAATTCGTGCAAATTTTATAATAAAGAAAACAAGCAAAAACTTTCAAATTTCAACAAAAAAGCTCGTCCGAAGAAAACAGATGAGCTTTTTATTTTATTATGTTGATTATCGCGTCTCCGAAAATGAGCGCAACAACCGCTCCGCCCGATATAAACGGTGCAAGCGGAAATTCTCTCTTCTTTGCCGCAAGCACAAATATAACTCCGGAAAGGCAAGCGACAATAAGGCAAAGCAGATTTTTCTCCCAACCGAGAAAAAGTCCGGTGACAAATAAAAGCTTTATGCCTCCTTCGCAGAGTACAGCTCGTCTGAGTATCTTCCCGAGAATAAAAGATACAAAGAGAACCGCCGCAGATATTGCGAATCCGCCGAGCAGAGCGTCTGTCGCTTCTGCCGCTTTATCCTCGCAGAAAAGCAACGAAACAGCCCTCAAAACAATTCCCGCGATGATAAATCCGTTCGGAATTTTGCAACTGTTCAGATCAGAAAACGAACACGCAAGCAGAATACAAATAAAAAGCAACATCGTGAGCGTGGTAAGCGTGATATCGAATTTAAGCAGGACCGCAACAAAAAGCACGGCGCCCAAAAGTTCACCCGCAAGATGTCCGAAAGAAAGCTTTGCCCCGCAATAGCGGCACTTCCCTCCTGAAAATATATAGCTGAATATAGGAAACAGGTCGCGCACTCCAAGCGTATGTCCGCAATAGTCGCAGTGAGAACGTCCGCGCAGCACCGACTCGCCGTGTGCGATGCGCCAACACATACAGGCTATAAAGCTACTCATACATGCGCCGAGCAACGCCGCAAGAACACAGCAGTAGATCGTTATAAACGGCGAAATATAAAGCATTACCTTTCTCCTTAGTGATAATGCGGAGTCGAAAAACGGCTCCGCATTAGTTTTGCTTTTGATTATTTTGTGTGGGATGAAATATATTCAACTATATCGTTTACCGTAATAAACGTATGAATTTCGTCCTCTTCAATGTCAATGTCATACTCTTCCATGAGTCTGCCGCCAAGCTCATAAAGCTCAAGCGAGCTTATTCCGAGATCCGCTTCGAGATTTGCTTCGGGAGTTATCTGGTCCTCAGGTATTGAAAGGGTTTCCATCATAATTGATTTTATTTCGTCAAACATTGTATTGCTCTCTTTCCCGGCCCCTGCCGAATAAAAATAATTATTTTACCTTATAGCGCATTATCTTTCTCGACGTTGTTTTCTCGAATTCCGTCTCTCTTATCTCAACGTTGGGGATATGCTTGAATATAGGAAGTTTCTTGTTTACGTTATCTACTTCCTCGCGTATTTTGGCTTCTATTTCTTCTTTTGAAGCGCCCTCGAATTTATCATAATTGGGATAACATATAGCCCATATGGATGTTTCGCCCGCTTCATTCTTTCTGCCTATGACTACACACTCGGATATATATTCACTCTGACCGAGATATTCCTCAAGTTCTTCGGGGAATATATTCTTTCCGTTTGAAAGAATGATTACATTTTTCTTTCTTCCCGTAATAAATATGAAGTCATCGTCGTCGATATAACCTATATCACCCGTCTTGAACCAGCCGTCGTCGGTAAAAGCTTCGGCTGTTGCTTCGGGATTTTTGTAGTAGCCTTTCATTACGGCGTCGCCGCGCGTAACTATTTCACCCGTTTCGTCTTCGGGAGAAGCCTTATCTATTCTCACTTCCATATGCGGGACTCTCATTCCGCAGGAGTGGTGCTTACGCCAATGCATGGGGTTCGCTGCGACAAGAGGCGAACATTCCGTAATTCCGTAGCCTTCGCATATCTTTATACCGAAAGCATCAAAGTCGTTGATAAGCTCGGAACGGAGCGGTGCACCGCCGCAAACGATATACTGAAGTTTTCCGCCGAACGCATCAAGAATATCCTTGAATATCGTTCTGCGACGATCTATGCCTATTTTACGAAGCGCATTTGAAATTTTTATGCCGGTTTTTACGGTTTTGGTCTTGCCCTTCTTTGCTATTTCCGCCCAGATTCTCTTGTGCATTGTTTCAACATAAAGCGGAACAAGAACAAGCGCCGTAGGCTGATATTTTGCAAAGTTGCGCATTGTGTTTTTTATTGAATCGTTTATTACAGTTGTTGCGCCCGTATTGGGAAGCGCAAGCTGTGCGCAGGTGAACTCATATGCGTGATGAAAAGGAAGAACCGAAACATATCTGTCCTCTTTGGCACAGCCCATTATGGCGCAGGAATCGAGCGTTGCCGTAACAAAGTTTCTCTGCGAAAGCATAACGCCCTTGCTCGTTCCCGTTGTTCCGGATGTAAAGAGTATCGCACAGGTCTTGTCAAGATCGACCTCATGATTTTCGGCAGTTCTGTCGCCGTTCTCATACGCCTTTTTGCCGAGCTCATAAAAATCGGCAAAGCGCATAAACTTTTCGTCTTCGGGGAAGTCGTCGCCCGCGTAATCAAAGCATATAAAATATTTCACGTCTGGAAGCTGGTCTTTTACTTCCACAACCTTATGATGAATGGACGATGTGTAGAATATAATATTGGTTTCGCAAAGCTTTACGAATCCCGCAAACTGTTCTGCCGAAATATCCTTGTCAAGCGGAACGATAATTCCGCCCGCAGATATCGTTGCTATATATGCTGCCGCATAATCGGGATGAGATTCGCCCGATACAACACATGTCGGATCGGTAAAGCCAAGAGCGGTAAGTCCCGATGAAATGTAATTCACATGATCGAGCATATCGCGGTAAGTTACTACAGCTTCCTCTTTCGTGACTTTGTCCTTATAAATATATCTTTCTTTATCTCCGTATCTTTCTGCCTGCTTTACAACGCCGTCATACAGCGAATCCATGCTGTAAACCGTATGTGTGGGTTGCGTTTTTTTCATTAAATATACTCCTTCCCATTTGCTATGATCAGGTCGTCTCTTATAATGATTATATTACACTTATTTTCAACAAATACGATTATATATAAAAAGAGAGTTTTTGTCAAGTTTTTTTACTTATGTTCCGCATCGGAAATTTTCAATGCCCGTAAAATTTGCTATTGATTTTTTTATTTTTTGTGTTATAATGAAAAATGTCCGTGCCGGCGTGATGGAATCGGCAGACTTGACAGACTCAAAATCTGTTGCCTTCACGGGCGTGCGGGTTCGACCCCCGCCGCCGGCACCATAAAGCCGCTTGCGTTTGCAAGCGGCTTTTTTTCTCTTTTTTCCTTTAGCAAAAGCAATTTGCGGAAGAGCAAAACATCTTTTCTTCTTATTCCTCAATTTCGGAACAAAAACTGAAAAAACTTTGCCGTATCTGCATTTTTCGTGCAGACTCGGCATTATTTTTGCATTGATACGTTTGTATAAAATATGATATTATGAAGTCGGAAAGGAAGTGATGTATATGAAAAAATTTATTTCTGTTGTCCTGGCGGCGGTGCTTCTGACTTTTACTTTCGGACTGTATGCTCATGCCGCAGACAGAAAGATCGAAGTCCGTATAGACGGCAAAACGCTTGAATCGGCCGTTTCGCCGAGACTCATAGGCAATACAACATATGTTCCCGTGTATAAATTCTGTTCGGCAATATCGACTACGAAAAAGAGCTTTGACGACAACACAAAAACGGCAAGGCTTACGATTCGCGGTATAGATATTTACGCTGCGCGCGGCAAAGACTACATAGTTGCAAACGGAAGATACATCTGCACCGGACTTGAAAACGTTATAATTGACGATACAATGTTTGTTCCCGTCCGTTCGATAGCCAAAGCGCTCGGCGCAGAAGTCGTATGGAACGGAAGCGACTATTCCGTCGATATAAAAGACACGGGCAATACAATTGCATCGGGCGACACCTTCTACAATGAAACCGATCTGCTATGGCTTTCAAGAATTATTTATGCCGAGAGCAATACAGAGCCTTTCAGAGGCAAGATAGCAGTGGGAAACGTTGTTCTCAACCGTGTGCGTTCCGATGAATTTCCCAATTCCGTATACGGCGTGATATTCGATACAAAATACGGCACACAATTCACTCCCGTTGAAAACGGAAGCATATACAATACTCCGTCGGAGGATTGCGTTATCGCCGCAAAAATATGTCTTGAAGGATTCACTCTTTCGGATTCCGTCCTCTACTTTATGGATGCTAAGGCGGCGTCCAATATGTGGACTGCAAACAACAGAAAGTTCGCCTTCTCAATAGGAAAGCACTCTTTCTACTATTGATTTATACAAATTTATAAACCGAAAAGCGGAGCTGGAAGCTCCGCTTTTCGGTTTTATTAATTCATTGTTTATTTACTTTGATATTTGAAAAGTTCTTTACGTCGCACTGACCGTATGTGTTATCGCCTGTTGAAAGAAGTTTGCCCGAGCGCGTAAGTCCTATTGTGTGGTTTCTGCCTGCGGCGATAGCCACAACATCCTGCCATTCGGAAACATTACACTGCCCGTAGCCGTTATATCCCACAGCTACAACCTTGCCGTTTGCAAGAAGTCCCACGCTGTGATAGTTTCCTGCCGCAACGGCTTTCACGTTCTGCCAACGCGACACCTCGCACTGATCGTTTGCGTTATTGCCCACAGCAACACAGCTGCCGTCGGATTTAAGTCCGAGCGTATGAAGTCCGCCGGACGCTACGGCGCATATGCTTCCCCAACGGATTCCGCCCCACTGACCGTCGGTATTTGCGCCGACCGCGACTATCGTTCCGTCGGCACGCAGACCGACCGTATAGTTGTAACCTGCGGATATAGCTATTATTCCCGCCCAATCCGAAACGTTGCACTGACCGTATGTATTATCGCCTGCGGCAACGCACGTTCCGTTTTCAAGAAGTCCTACCGTGTGTCCGACTCCCGCAGATATTGCACATATATTGCGCCATGCTCCGACCTCGCACTGACCGTAACCGGAATATCCGGTAGCAACGCACGTTCCGTTTGAGAGAAGTCCCACCGTATGATGGTTTCCCGCTGCGACCGCCGCAACCGAAGTCCAGGAAGAAACATTGCACTGACCGTATGTTCCGTAGCCGGAAGCGAGCACCTTGCCCATTTCGGTTACCGCAACGGTATGAAGTCCGCCGGCGGCTATCGTCGATGATGAAGGAGTAAGAAATCTTGTTACCGAGTTTTCACGGCGATTGACCTTTATCATATCAATGCTTGATGTTGTATAGAAAGCCGATTCGGCTTCTTTTTTCATTGAAGGTGCTTTGGGAATATCGGTTATCAGCGTATCGGAATCTATCCTGTCTGAGGAGTTTGAGAACACCGACGTCATCGTTCCGAGAGATCTGTCTGTATCTATATCTATCGTTCCCTTTGAAGAAGAAAGCTCCTGAGAGGAATACTGCGGATTTACTTTGCGTTCCGCAGTGGTTATTCCCATAGCCTCCGTCTGCTCCGTGTCCGAAACAGGCGGCTGAGCGCGGCGCTGACCTCTTGCCGCAGGAGAATATTTATCCATGGGAGAAGAGTATCTGCCGTTCTTTTCGATAGAAGCGACGCGCTCGGAAAGAGCGCGCAGCTTGCGGTTTTCGTCTTCAAGTGATTCCGCCGCGCTTCCGGCAAGGAAAAGGGGTATCATAAGCATTATTGAAATAATCGCATATATCAGGAACACACAGGCAAAGAAAAGATTCCCTTCGCTGAAATACTTGAGAGCGGCGGCAAGCCCCGTTATCGCCCCCACTATGCCGACTATAACGGCTATGATTTTAATTCTTCTGCCCAGATTTTCCGACATGATTTTCGTCCTTTCCATTCCTTTATTTTACACCAGAATTGCTTATAAAAGAGTAAATATTTTCAATAATCACCTTGTATGCCGCACTTGTAAGGTGCATATATTCATCGTTTTGATAAATCTTTTTAAGATAACCGTCGCTGTCCGTAAGCAGCTTATGAGTATCTATATACGGAACGCAGTTCTCTTCGCAGACCTGCCGTATCCAACCGTTTGCTTCTGTCACAGCCTGCTTTGAAAGCTTGTCATAATGCCGCGCAGACTTGTCCGAAAGAGGAAGTATCGACTGTACAAACAGCAGCGTGTCCGGACTGTTTTCCCTCACCGTGGCTATGATGTTTTCATACACGGAAATAAACTTGTCCTTTGGCATAAATCCCGCTCCGCCGGATACACCAAGCGTTATTACAAGTATTTTCGGCTGCTTTTCGCGGACGGCTTCCGCAAGCGACACAGCCCTTTCTTCATCTTCAAAATATATCGGCTTTCCTTCGCACACCGTTCTGAAAAGCACGGTGTTTGCTTTGCCGGACCACACTCTTTCCGCCGGAATTCCACCGCGAAGCTTCATGTGTGCCGTCGTCGAGTCGCCGAAAAACACTATATCGTTTTCACTTAAAGGTGAAACGTTTTCCGCAGCGCAGACGCAAATCGCCGACGCCGCAAATATAATAATCGCCGTTACAAAAGCCAATGGCTTTTTCAATTTTTATCGCATCCTTTTTATTTTGATTCAAGACGCGAAACCGTTTTTCCGTCGGAAACTATAACAACACTGCCCATTTCATCAGTTCGGAAAATGTTTATTCCCATAGCATTGAGCTTTTTCATTGTTTCGTCATGCGGATGACCGTAGTCGTTGTTCTTTCCGCAAGATATAAGCGCTATATCGGGATTTACGGCATCAAGAAACTCCTGTGACGAAGAAGTCCTCGAGCCGTGATGCCCTACCTTGAGAACATTACATTTAAGCTCCGATTTTGAAAACGCCCCAAGTATTTCAGCTTCGCTGTCGCTCTCGGCATCGCCCGTAAACATAAACGATGTATCACCGTATGTCAGCTTTGTTACTATGCTGTAATCGTTTGCTTCCTTGCCGGAAAGCATCTTATCCGACGGAGCCAGAATTTTAAGCTTTGCTTCGCCTATGTCAAGCGTCTTCCCCGCATCGGAGAAGATAACGTTTATATTTTTCTTTTCTATCGTTTCAAGAACATTTGTCCACGTTGCGCTTGAATAATCGCAATCGGGAATCATTACGTTTCTGACGGTAACACTTTCAAGCACTTTCTTTGCCGAGCCGATATGGTCGTAATGCGGGTGCGTAAGGATAAGAAGATCAAGTTCTTTTATTCCGCACGCCGAAAGATAGTCTGTTATGGCGTCCGACTTTGTCTGATTCGGACATCCCGCGTCTATAAGGATATTCTTTACTGCTTTACCGTCGGGTATACGCACAAGAAATGAATCCGCCTGACCGACATCTATCATATGTACCTGAAGGTCGCCTTCTTTTATCTCCGTAACAACGCCCGTTTTTCCGGGCTTGGCAACTCCGAACGGATCATCAAATATACCGAAGTACGTTCCTGCGGCTATAATGAGCAGAAGCACTATGTAGATCAGATTTTTGACTGCTTTTTTCTTGCTTTTTCGTTTCGCCACGAGAATTACCTCTCAATTTATCAGATATACACTTGTATTATAGCAGAATATATTATTTATTACAATAGAAATTTCGCAAAAAATAAATATTTTTTATTGCAAAATCTTTGTTCAAGCTGTTGACAACGCCAAAATATTGTGATAGAATATTCAGGCACTAAAAAATACGCGCCCATAGCTCAGCGGATAGAGTGCCCGGCTACGAACCGGTAGGTCGAGGGTTCGAATCCCCCTGGGCGCGCCATAAGAAAAGGGACACCTGTCGGTGTCCCTTTTCTTATGGCAAGCATGGATTCGAACGGAGCGGCAGTGAATGACAGCCTTTGACGGCTGTCAGAGCCGCGACGACCGAGCGGCTTCGTGCCGCGAGAATTCGAATCCCCTTTCCATAGCCTGAACTAACACCAATGGTGTCCTTTTTCTTATGGCAAGCATGGATTCGAACGGAGCGGTAGTGAATGACAGCCTTTGACGGCTGTCAGAGCCGCGACGACCGAGCGGCTTCGTGCCGCGAGAATTCGAATCCCCTTTCCATAGCCTGAACTAACACCTGTTGGTGTCCCTTTTCTTGTGGCGACAGACATTGCATTTTCCTTGATTTTGTGTTATAATTAAATCACAAAATAAAAGGAAGTCGTAACGTATGGAGAAAAAGAGCAACTTAGCGGGAATTATTGCAATAGCATTGAGCTCACTGTGCTTTATCGCCAATTTTTTGCTTTTCCTTCCCATTCTTTGCGAGAAGATAAAAATCGGTTTCGGATTCGGCACGCGCATTGAAATGCTCGGGCTTACGGTATGGTCGGTAAATATTCTTACCGTTTCTTTTATTCTTGTAAGCGTAATTCTTGCAATCATTTCAGCCGTCGAAAGAGACGCAAAACGGAAAACAGTGCTGAGCTTTTCGCTGATTGCGTTCACGATTGTTGAAATTTTTCTTTCTACCTTATTTATGTTCATATAGACAAAAACTCCGGTGCCGCAACGCCCCGAAGTTTTTTGTTTCAAAAAACTATTTCTTTTCAAATTTCATCTTCCCTCCGTCCGCGCGGACAAAAATCACAGCAGGAGCGCAAAGCCTGCCGCAAACTATCTCTTCGGACAGCGCATCCTCAATAAGTCTTGTCACCGCGCGGCGAAGCGGTCTTGCACCGTAGATGTCGCTCTTGCCTTCGCTTGCTATAAGCTTTACGGCACTTTCGTCAAACGAAAGTGTTATGCCGATACCTGCAGCTCTCTCCGCCGCCTTTGAAAGCAGTCTGCGCGCGATCTCCTCCGTGTCCTTTTCGGAAAGGCGCGAAAAAACTATTATTTCATCCACACGGTTGAGAAATTCTGCCCTGAATACGGCTCGGAGTGCACCCGTCACGGTGTTTTTTCCCCGATCTCCAGCATTTTCGGCTGATACAAAGCCTGCAGTTTTTCTCTCTTCTGATGCTCCGAGATTTGATGTCATTATAATAACGACATTACGGAAATCCGCGCGTCGTCCGTGCGAATCCGTAAGCCTCCCATCCTCAAGTATCTGCAAAAGCAGATCAAAAACGTCCGGATGGGCTTTTTCTATTTCGTCAAAAAGCAAAATGCTGTAGGGTTTTCGGCGCACACATTCGGTAAGCGTTCCTCCGTCGTCGTAGCCGACGTATCCGGGAGGAGAGCCGATAAGCTTTGCCACGCTGTGCTTTTCCATATATTCCGACATATCAAACCTCAAAAGCGCCTGTTCGGAACCGAAAAGCGCTTCCGCGAGTGCTTTTGCAAGCTCGGTTTTACCTACTCCCGTAGGACCTGTAAAAATCAGCGAGCATATCGGTCTGTCCGGATTTGAAAGTCCCGTCCTGCCGCGTCTGACCGCACGGCAAAGCGACTCAACCGCCTCGCGCTGACCGACAACGCGTTTTTCTATTTCATCTTCAAGCCGTGCCAACCTTTGTGCGTCGTCTTCAAGCATCCGCTGCACGGGAATATTTGTCCACGCCCACAATATGTCCGCTATGTCGTCCTCAGTGACCTGCGGCGGTGACGAAAGACGACGTGCCTCGTTTTCACGACGCATGCAGGAAAGCTCCTCACGTTTCGATACTATTTCACTGCGCAGCTCTGCGGCAAATGAAAAGTCCCTGTCCATAACCGCACACTCACGCCGCATACAAAGTCCGCGCACTTCGTTTTCAAGCTCTTTCTGCCTTTGCGGCGGCTCGGACGAAGTTATGCTTTTTTTGGATGAAGCCTCGTCTATAAGATCTATCGCTTTGTCGGGCAGAAACCTATCCGGCAGATATCTTTTTGAAAGCTTTACCGCAGCCTTTATCGCTCCGTCGGTTATCGTCACTCTGTGATGTGCCTGATACTGCGGACGGAGCGAACGCAGTATTTCTTCCGTCTTTTCTTCGTCGGGCTCGTCGACAAGCACAGGCTGAAACCGCCTTTCAAGCGCAGGATCTTTCTCTATGTGCTTTCGGTATTCCTGCGACGTTGTCGCGCCTATCACCCTAAGTTCCCCTCTTGCAAGCAAAGGCTTTAAGATATTTGCCGCGTCCACAGCGCCCTCCGCCGCGCCCGCTCCGACTATCGTGTGAAGTTCATCTATAAAAAGTATGGTATTGCGGTTTTTCATAACCTCGTCGGTAAGACGTTTGAGCCGCTCCTCAAATTCGCCTCTGTATTTCGCTCCGGCTATCATCGCACCTATGTCAACCGAAAGCACCGTTTTTCCGAGCAGATTTTCCGGCACTTCGCCCGATACTATCCGCTGACAAAGCCCTTCGACGACAGCCGTTTTTCCGACGCCCGGTTCACCTACAAGGCACGGATTGTTCTTCGTCTTACGACCGAGTATTCTTATTACGCGTTCGGTCTCCGTATCCCTGCCGACAACCGCGGGCAGCTTTCCCTTTCGCGCCGCCTCCGTAAGATCCGCACCGAAAAGAGGTGCGCTGTTCTCCTGCTCCTGCCCGTATCTTCCTTTTCCCTCTCTGGGTTTCGTCTCCGCACCTGTTTCCGAAAAAAACGTCATTATATCATTCTGAATCTCGCCGACGCCGGCGCTCTGGGCTATTATAAGCCTTACCGCCGCCGATTCCCTTTCCCGCAGAAGCGCAAGAAGCAAATGTTCTGTTCCCACCTTTCCGTCCCTGCCCTTTGCCGCTTCTTTTGCGGCTGCTTCTATCACAGTGCGAAGTCCGGGCGTCATGTCACGGATTCCGGGCGAAACGTCGCACGGCGCACCTTCTCCGGCAAGCGCTTTCGTCTGCGCATAGGTTATATCGTGAACGCGAAGTATGTTCGCAGCGACACAGCTTCCGTCATATAAAAGTCCGAGCAGCAAATGTTCCGTCCCTACATATGCCCGGCAAAGCTCGGCAGCTTCCTCCTCCGCCCGTGTAAGAGCGGATTCCGCCGCTTCGGTAAGTCCCTTCTGCATATAAGTCACCCCTTGTTTATTCCTTTATGAGATTATATTCCCGTAATTTCGGTTTTACCCAAAAAAGCGAAAAATCACGGGGTCATGTGCTTATTTTATTTTTTATACTTATGTATAATAAAATGTTTTTCTCTTTTTTCGGCAAAGAACTTGTCACAAAAGGATTTTTGTTGTAGAATATAGTAAAATGTGTAAAGGAGCTTTTTTACAATGCTTTCAAAGGTTTTCAGCGCAGGACTTACAGGCATAGACGGATACATAGTTACGGTCGAATGTGACGCACAAAACCGCCTTCCGGATTTTGAAATAGTGGGGCTTCCCGACGCGGCAATAAAAGAGGCAAAGGAAAGAATACGCGCGGCGTTTATCAACAGCGGATTTTTCTTTCCGGACGCGGATATAACGCTAAATCTTGCCCCTGCGGACAAGAAAAAGGAAGGCTCGGCATACGACCTTGCGATGCTCCTTTCAATAATGAAATGCGCGGGAGAGCTTGGCGAAACCGATATATCGGACGCATGCTTTTCGGGCGAGCTTTCCCTTTCCGGAGAAGTACGTCCCGTATGCGGCGCGCTTTCCATGTGTATAGCCGCGCGTGACGCAAAGCTCAGACGTTTTTTCGTCGCCGCAGAAAATGCGGGAGAAGCGGCGGTGGTCGATAATATAGAAGTATATCCCGTAAAGGATGTACGTTCGCTCGTCGCGCATCTTACAGGCGGAGAAAAAATTGCTCCGATTCACTATGACGGCACAGTATTTGCTTCAAAACATCACTATGACGGACTTGACTTTGCCGATGTCAAAGGTCAGGAGCAGGCAAAGCGCGCACTTGAAATTGCGTGTGCCGGCGGTCACAACGTGCTTCTGATAGGTCCTCCCGGAACGGGAAAAAGTATGCTGGCAAAGCGCATACCTACAATCCTTCCCGATATGACGTTTGAAGAATCGATAGAAACGACAAAAATACATTCCGTCGCGGGAACGCTTCCGAGCGGAGTCTCGCTTATGACCGAGCGCCCGTTCCGTTCGCCGCATCATACAATGTCGAGCGCGGGACTCGCCGGCGGAGGGAGAATCCCTATGCCGGGTGAAATATCGCTTGCACACAACGGGGTGCTTTTCCTTGATGAGCTTCCCGAATTTTCACGCGATTCTATGGAGGTATTGCGTCAGCCGCTTGAGGACAGGCGCGTTACAATAACCCGTGTAAGCGGCAAGCTTACCTTCCCTTCTGATTTTATGCTCGTCTGCGCAATGAATCCATGCAAGTGCGGCTATTACGGTCATCCCACAAAACCCTGCACCTGCTCACAGTCGGATATAAAAAAGTATCTTGCAAAAATAAGCGGCCCTCTGCTTGACAGAATTGACATTCAGGTTGAAATGCCGTCGCTTTCATACGACGAAGTTTCCGAAAGCTCTGCGCCCACCGTAACGTCGGCAATGATAGCCGAAAGGGTAAATCGCGCCCGCGCTTTTGCCGCAAAGCGTGCGGAAGGAGAAAAAAATCTGTTCTGCAACGCGCAGCTCACCCCCGCACAGATAAGAAAGTTTTGCGTAATGGACGAGCCTGCAAAGGAGCTTCTCAAAAGAGCGTTTGACCGTCTCGGACTTTCGGCAAGAGGTTATGACAGGATTCTCCGTGTGGCGCGTACCGTCGCCGACCTCGCGGAAAGCGATATCATACGTGCGCCGCACATTGCCGAAGCCATACAGTTCCGCAGTCTGGACAGAAAATACTGGAGCTGACCTACTTTTCTTTGAAAAGAAAAGTAGGCAAAAGAAACTTCGGTTATTGATTTGTATAAACGTTATATAAAGAAAACAGAGGTGATTTTTCATCTCTGTTTTTTGCTTTTAGAATTATTTTCGAGAATTTCTAAGAATTTTTAAGAATTCTATTGACAAATCGCAAGAATTATGCTATAGTTCAAACGAAAGGAGGGCGTAAGCCTATGAATTATGACAGAATAATACTTGAAATGCTTGGAAGAATTCAAACATTGGAGGAAGAAATGAAAATACTTAAAAACAGCAAAGAGAACTTTGAAGAACGTTGCGATGGCATCAATTTGCCATCAACTAAAGGACAGACGGAAATGGCAAGACAATACATTCAGAAGCTTAAAGCAGATGCCAAAGAGCGCGGGCTTGACAGCATCGTTTTGGTTGCAAGCGACATACACAAAAGTCTTAACCTTAAAAACAGAATGCCTATTATTTGCAATGCAATGAAGCAATGTATGGGCGATTATGACGAAATAACACACGAAACTCCCAGCGGTTACTCCTCGACATTTTCGGTAAAATATTACCTTTGATAGTCGAAAATAAACATATTAGATAACTTGGAGGCATTCAAGAATTGATATCGACACGTGGTGAAAAATTCAAAATGCAGCAAGAAGAAGCTCGGCGACGAAAAGCTGAGCAAGAACGCGAAGCCGAAGAGGCTCGCAAGAAACTAAACTGGCTGGATATTACAATAAGTGCGTTATCGCAATTTATATTCGGCAATATTGAACTTGAACGAATGGGTGAACATTTCAACCGTTCGGTTACAAGCGCAATTAAGAAAAGAAAATAAAACCGATTATAATCGCGGTTTGTGCGATTGCTAATGCATCAATAGACAACGGCAAATACTCCCGCAAACAAAAAAATCCGCATGACAGGCGGATTTTTTGTTTTATACATCAGTATTATTTATCTTCTCAGCTTCTGACTTCTTATGTCGTTGCCCTCAAAAACGCAGATTCCAAATTCACCGAGAAGTCGCGAGGTTATGCGTTCCGAATATCTTTCAAGCAATTCGTTTTTACCAACGTTCGTGCTGATTATCATACTCTTTTCGGACACAAGCCGTGCATTGAGTAAATTATAAAGACACGCAACTGTAAATTGACTTGGCATCTCTGTGCCGAGATCGTCTATTATAAGAAGATCGCAATTAAAATATCTTGACGTGTCGGGGATAACCGCGTCATAGCGCGAAAATTTCTCTTTTTCAAAATCGGAGAAAATGTTCTGTGCGCTTTCATAAACGACCTCATATCCCTTTGCTATAACTTCCTTTGCTATCGCCGACGAAAGATGCGTCTTACCAAGTCCCGTTTTACCGATAAAAAGCAGATTGTGCATTTTACCGTCAAAGCTGTCGGTATATGCGCGGCATATGCGAAGCACGGCTTCCATTGTTTCACGCGATGAACCCGAATAGAAGCTAAGATCAAAAGTGTCAAAATTCTGTTTTTCAACAAGCTTTTTCACGCCCGAATACTCAAGTCCCACGTCCGTGAGAGCTTTTTTCAGGCAGCAGCACATATTTCCGTCTTCGGTATAGCCGCGATCGCAACAAAGTCCGCAATCATAGTGAACATCGTCATAATCGGCAGGATATCCCTTTGAAGCAAGCAGACTTGCACGGACGGAAAGCAGGGTTTCGTTATCCTTTCTGAGCTTTGCGATCTTTTCATCAAGTCCGTCTTTACCGTCGAGCGCGGCGCGAAGGATCTTTAAGCCCGTTTCCGAAAGCGCATCATCTATACGCGCAATATCGGGAAATTTTTCGTCAAGCTCGCGACGTTTCTCCTCCGCTTTCTGCTGTGCGAGCAGATTTTTTGAGCGATATTCTCGTATTATGTTTCTGCGGGTTTCTTCGTAAGTCATCTCGTCGTCTCTTTTCATTTATTTTCGCTTTCTGCCTTGCCGCGCATAACGGCAAGATCAAAAAATTCTCCCAGATCAAAGCTCGGAGCTTCGGCAGTTTTTCCGCCTTTCCCTTTTCCGGAGGAAATAAAACTCTTCTGTTTTGCCTCCTCAACGGTCTTTACACCTGCGTCGTGCCAATTTTTCAGTATCTTGTTTTCATAAGACATCTTGGGGAAATTGATGTTTTTCATCATTTCCTCATATCCGGCTTCGACAAGCTCGGCGCCTACGTCCCAATCTGAAGTCCACACGCGCAGATATTCTTTTTCCGTTGCGGTAAGGGCTCTATCTCCCATTCCGTAAAGTCGGCGCACAACAAATTCAAGCTCGCCGCGACGGCTTTCGTCAATAAAATATTTTTCAAGCTTTGCCGTACTGTCTATTCCGCGATCGAAAAGATTCAGTGCCGTTTTTTCAAAATATCGCACCGAATCATGTCCCTGCTTTTTACAGTAAGAGCAAAGTAAAAGTATGTATTCGCAGTCAAGGCGCAGATGATCGTAAAGATAAATGAACACGCTGTATTCCGCCGTTCCGAAAACCTTTCCGAATATCATCTGACATTTTTCAACCGTCGTTTTCAGCATCGGATTTTCCGCACAGATACGTTCAATCTCGGTACCGCTCATAGTGTACGGCTTCGGTGTCGGAGCCTTCGCCGCAGCCGACTTTACAGGTACGCTCTGCTGCCCGTCTGCCGACGAGATTATTCCGGCTCCGCGCCAGAATGCTATTGATGCCGCAGCTTCAGCCTCGGTAATTCCGCATACGGAAGCCACGGAAGAAACGTTTTCGGCTGAGCCGTCCGTCAATGCCAGAATCACGGCAAGATCGTTTTTTCCGGCGCTTTTTATATATTTTCTGACATCAGACGGAAGCGTCAGCACCGACGTTCCGTAATTGAATTCAACTTTCATTTTTTATGCGCCTTTCGGTCAATATTGTAAATTTCGTTTACCTTCCCGAAAAAGAGTATATCGGTTTTTTGGGTTTTCAACACGAAATCGGGCATTTTATACATTTGTTTTTCCACATTATCCACACGCTTATCCACAGCAATTATCAGTATTTCCCTGTCTTTTCCGTGATTTTCAAGTGCAGTCCGTATGGTTTTCAAAAAATTTTCAACAGTCTGTGGAAAACCTCAAAATCGTGTTTTAAGGTAAATATCTCTGTCACACATCCTCAAATCGTGCCGCTTCGGCATTGAGCGAAAGCGGTGCAAAGTTACATTTTATATATTCAAAGTAACCTGCGGCAGCTATCATAACGGCGTTATCGCCGCAGTATCTCTTTTCGGGATAATAAAGCGGAAGTCCTTTTGATTTACATAATTTTTCAAGTTCTTCACGCAGATGAGAGTTTGCCGCGACTCCGCCCGCAAGCGCCACTCCCGTTATATCCGGATTGCGCTCTATCGCAAGCGAAAGCTTTGTCGAGACCGAGCTTACCGCCGCGCGGCAAAAGCTTGCCGCAACATCGGCACGATTAAGCTCGGCTCCCTTTTGTGCCGTCATATTTATATAATTAAGTACAGCTGTCTTTATCCCCGAAAACGAAAAGTCAAGCGAGTCATCCCGTATTGCCGCCGAAGGAAAAGGTATTACAGGCTTTCCCTCATATGCAAGCTTGTCCATAGCGGCGCCGCCGGGATACGGCATTCCCATAACCCTTGCCACTTTATCAAACGCTTCGCCCATCGCATCGTCTCTTGTGCCGCCGATAACCGTGTGGCTGTCATAGCCGTTCACCCTTACTATCGACGTATGTCCGCCCGACGCAACAAACGCTATGTACGGAGGCTCGGGACGGTTTTCCGAAATATAATTTGCCGCTATATGTCCCTTTATATGATCGACGGCGATAAGCGGTTTTTCGTTTGCATAGGCAAGTCCCTTTGCGAAATTTACGCCGACAAGCAGCGCCCCGATAAGTCCAGGATACGCCGTTACGGCTATCGCGTCAAGCTCTTTTACGGACAGTCCCGCTTCGCTCAGTGCGTCAGATGTTATTTTGGATATTATTTCGCAATGCGCTCTGCTCGCTATTTCGGGAACGACTCCGCCGTAGCGCGCGTGCATTTCTATCTGCGACGCAACCTTGTCCGAAAGCACTGTAAATCTGCCGTTATCACATTCGAGGACAGCTGCTGCGGTTTCGTCGCAGGAGCTTTCTATTCCGAGTATTTTCAAAGTTTCTCCTCTCCGACGGAAAGCGTGTAAAGCACGGCGTCGTCCGCCGGATATTTATAATAGTCTTTTCTTTTGCCGACTTCGACAAATCCAAGCTTTTCGTAAAGTGCTCGCGCAGACGGATTATGCTCTCTCACTTCAAGATACACAAAGCGCCCTTCTCTTTGCTTTGCACGCTTTACAAGCTCGTCTATAAGTGCCGTGCCGACTCCGCGCCTGCGGAATTTTTCCGCCGTCGCTATATCAAGCAGATGGCATTCGTCAAGAACATGAAACGCCATAAGAAAGCCTGCAAAAACGTCTTCTACGTAAGCGCACAGACACGAAAAATCATCGCGTGATCGCGCTTTTTCGTACTCTTCAAGCTCCCACGGAGAGGCAAAGCAGAGCTTTTCCAGCTCTGCCGCCTGTCTTGCGCCGATCGCGTCCATGTCGCGCACGACGATATTTTCCGTCATATTTTTCTGTTTGGCTGAGCTTCGACTGCATCGGCAACAGCGCCCATAAAGTCGCCCTCAAACAGTTCTATAACTCCCTTGTCACACTGAGATGCAAGCTCGGGATTTATCGGTATTCTGGCAAGCACGGGAATTCCGAATTCCTTTGCTGTTTCTTCCGTGCGGCTCTTGCCGAATATCTCTATCTTCTTTCCGCAATCCGGACACTGAACATAGCTCATGTTTTCAACTATTCCTATTATCGGAATGTTCATAAGCTTCGCCATATTCACCGCTTTTGAAACTATCATGGAAACAAGATCCTGCGGGCTTGTGACTATAACTATTCCGTCAACGGGTATGGATTGGAATATTGTAAGCGGAACATCGCCCGTACCGGGAGGACAGTCGATGACCATAACGTCAACATCGCCCCAGATAACGTCCGTCCAGAACTGCTTCACCATTCCGGCGATAACAGGACCTCTCCAAAGCACGGGAGAAGTAACGTCTTCCAAAAGCAGGTTTACGCTTACCGCTTCTATTCCCGTCGTGGTCTTCATGGGCATTATTCCGCCGAGCGGAGCCGCTTCGCAAAGTCCCTTAAGTCCGAAAGCCTTCGGTATCGAAGGACCTGTAACGTCGGCGTCCATTACCGCAACCTTAAGCTCTCTGCGGTGAAGCTCTACGGCGAGCATGGAAGAAACAAGCGTTTTTCCTACGCCGCCTTTGCCGCTTACCACAGCTATGGTTTTCTTTATTCTGCTGAGTTCGTTCGTCTTTTCAAATGTGGGAGCACCGCCCTTTTTCGACGAGCAGTTCTGCGAGCAGGACGAACAATCGTGTGTGCAACCTTCTGCCATTGTAAATTACCTTCTTTTTGATTTTTATTGACAGCGACTTTGTTTTCGGTTTTATATCTTTGTATAACGAAGCCGCCGATATACTTTTTATACCACTCTGAACTCAAAGAAATCCTTTGTGTTGTTGTAGCAAATATCGCAGACCATCTGCGCGAGAGCGTCAACGTCGAGCGGATATTCGCCTCTTTCGACATAGCCTCCGATTACCGAGCAAAGCACTCTGCGGAAATATTCATGGCGTGTGTATGAAAGGAAACTGCGCGAGTCTGTCGTCATTCCGACGAATTTTCCGAGAGCTGACTGTGCGGCAAGCGTAGTAAGCTGAGCGCGCATACCGTCTATATGGTCATTAAACCACCAAGCACTCCCTTGCTGCATCTTAGGCATGCACGGGAAGCCTTCCATTTCGTCGCCCGTACGCTGGAAGCAACCGATGAGAGCCGCTACCGCCGTGTTCTCCGCAGGATTGAGCGAATATGCAATCGTCTTCGGAAGTATTGCCTCATCTTCAAGTGCGCCGAGCATCGCCGCAAGCGAAGCTACTCTTCCGCTGCCGCCATGAATAGTATCATAACCTGCGTCCGCGCCGAGAGTTCTGAACATTGCAGGACTTACATTTCTGAGCGCACCGAAGTGAATCTGCATTACCCATCCGTGCTTTGTGTACTGTTTTGCAAGCTTGCGGATAAGCGCGCTTCTGTATATTCTTGCCGTTTCCGCATCGATTTTTTCACCCGCAACAGCACGACGGAAAACTATATCCGCTACCGAATCCGCCTGAGCCGCCGACACGGAGCCGTCAAAAAGAACGGTATCATCCATGCCGTGATCCGCTGTACGGCAACCGAGAACGTCAAAATATTCTATTCTCTTTTCAAGCACATCGCACAGAGTGGCGAAATCCTTTATCTCAACACCTGCACACTCCGAAAACTTCTTTATATAAGGAGCAAATTCCGCACGTTCCACATAAAGCGATTTATCGGGGCGAAATGCCGGAAGCACCGGAATATCAAAGCTCGGATCTTCACGGATGGCGATATGACTTTCAAGATTTTCCGTAGGATCGTTTGTCGTACATATAAGCTTTACGTTTGACATTTTCATTATTCCGCGCGCACTCATATCCGGCTCGGCAAGTTTTCCCTTTGTAAGGTTCCATACCTGCTCGCAGGTGTCCGGCGAAAGAACGCCTTCAAAGCCGAAATATCGACGAAGCTCAAGATGAGACCAATGATAAAGCGGATTTCCGATAAGCGAGGGCATCGCCGAGCAATAAGCCTCAAATTTATCGTAGTCCGAAGCGTCGCCTGTGATAAGTCTTTCGCTTATTCCGCAGGAACGCATAGCTCTCCATTTGTAGTGGTCAGCTCCAAGCCAAAGCTCGGTTATGTTTTTATAACGCTTGTCCGAAGCTATATCGGCGGCGTCTATATGACAATGGTAGTCGATTATAGGCAAATTCGCCGCATATGTGTGATAAAGCATCTGCGCCACGTCCGAATCAAGCAAAAAATCGTCGTCCATAAATTTATTCATAGCCGTTCCCCCATAAAAATTTTCTTTTTTCCGCCGCACGGCGGATTCCAAAATAAATTATACAATAAAATCTTTACAAATGCAATAAAATATTATATAATTTAATCGCAAAATATTTGCAGGCTCAAAACCTGCTCCAAACGGAGGTCTTAATACAAATGAATGATATTCTCAGGCAAATAGAATTTTGCGGAATAGTCCCAGTAGTAAAGATAGAGGACGCCGAAAAGGCAGTCCCGCTTTGCCGCGCGCTTATAAAGGGCGGAATCCGCTGCGTGGAGATAACCTTCCGCACGAGCGCCGCAGCCGAAGCCATCGAGCGCATCACAAAGGAGCTTCCCGAAATGCTCGTCGGCGCCGGCACTGTACTTACAAGCGAACAGGCTGACGCAGCCGTCGCAGCAGGAGCAAAGTTCATCGTTTCTCCCGGCTTCAATCCCGAAAACGTAAAATATTGTCTTTCAAAAGGCATAACCGTCGTTCCCGGATGCGCAACCTGCGGCGAAATGGAACAGGCAATGGCTCTCGGTCTCGACACCGTCAAGTTCTTCCCCGCCGAAGCAAACGGCGGCGCGGCAGCTATAAAAGCAATGTCCGCACCTTACAAAGGACTTCATTTTATGCCCACAGGCGGCGTAAGTCTCGACAATATGATGGATTACCTCTCTTTGCCCTGCGTTGTCGCCTGCGGCGGAAGCTTCATGGTAAAGGAAGCGCTTATAAAAGCTGAAAATTATGACGAGATAACACGCCTTACATATCAGGCGGTTGCAAAAATGCACGGATTTTTCTTAAAGCACGTCGGTATAAACTGTGCGGATGAAAACGATTGCCGCAGCACGGCAGATAAGCTTTGCCGTTTCGCAATGGTTTCTCCCGACGAAAGAAGCGGCGCGATATTTGCGGGCACGCTCTTTGAAGTTATGAAAAATCCCGGTCTCGGAACAAACGGTCACATTGCAATAGGATGCAACTTCCCGTTCCGTGCGCTCGCCTTCCTTGAAAGTCAGGGCTTTGCACCCGATATGTCCACAGCAAAGTACGACGAAAAGGGCAAGCTCAAGGTTGTCTACTTCAAGGACGAAATCGGCGGATTCGCATTCCACATAGTCGGCAAATAATACGGCTGTATATTATAAAGAGCGCGGCAAACATCGTCGCGCTTTTCTTTTTGCGCGCATTTTATTCATTTGTATAAATTGCTTTTTCAAGGATTAAAACCGCAAAATGTTCGTTTACACCTTTTACGGGAAAAATTTATACAGGATTTATGATAAAAAAGCGTATTTTTTAATACTTTTTTTCAAAAAGGTATAGATATTTATATCGATATAAGATATAATGATTACAAGCGTGTATGCGTGACGCGGATTTTTCCGGGTCCTGCGTTACGCGTTCAAATAAAACACAGGAGGGCTCAATTCTCACTTATGAAAAAGAAAATGACGACAGTCACATTCAGCGGCACGGAAGAACAAAAAGCAAAGCTTTTCGAAGTAATCGAGAAGTACAAAAATATGCAGGGCAATATGCTTCCCGTTCTTCAGGGCGCGCAGGAAATCTACGGCTATCTGCCGATAGAAGTCCAAACGATGATCGCAGAAGGGCTCGGAGTTTCGCTTGCAGAGATTTACGGCGTTGCTACGTTCTACTCACAGTTCAAGCTCAACCCCGAAGGCAAAGTTGCGATCGCAGTATGTCTCGGTACGGCTTGCTACGTTAAAGGTTCAGGCCAGATCGCAGACAAGATCACCGAGATCATCGGTATAGCACCCGGCGAAACATCGCCCGACGGCAAGTACAGCTTTGAGGCTACACGTTGCATAGGCGCGTGCGGTCTTGCTCCCGTTCTCACAATAAACGGCGAAGTTTACGGGCGTCTTACCGTTGCCGACATTGCCGGAATACTTAAAAAGTACGAATAATCCGCTTTCTCGAAAGGTAGATTTTACATGAAGATTTCAAGGGTAGCCGAGCTTCTCGGCGCACAAGTGCGCTGTTGCTCCGAAAAATCCGACGCTGAAGTTTGTTCTGCGTGCGGCAGCGATATGATGAGCGACGTCCTCGCTTTTGTAAAAGATCAGGCGGTACTGCTCACAGGGCTCGTCAATCCGCAGGTTATACGCACTGCGGAAATGATGGATATGCGCTGCATAGTCTTTGTACGCAGCAAGCTTCCCACAGATGAAATGCTCTCGCTCGCAGAGGAATCCGGCATTGTCGTGATGACGACTCCTCTCCGTATGTTTGAGGCGTGCGGAATACTCTATTCCGGCGGTCTCGGAAACACGGAGAAAGTATGAGCGAGCCGCTTCAGTTTGTCTTTGACGTAAGCGGAGAAAACTTCACCTCCGCAGGTGAAGCTTCCGTTACCGTAAAGAAGAATCTTCGTATGCTGGGCTTCCCGCCCGACGTTATACGCAGGGTTGCCATCGCCATGTACGAGGGTGAGATAAACATGGTCATCCACGCAGGCGGCGGAATCGCAACCGTAACCGTCTTCCCCGACAAAATAGAAATGGTGCTGGACGATAGCGGTCCGGGCATTGCCGATATAGAGCTTGCTATGAGAGAAGGTTTTTCAACCGCTCCGGAGAACATACGCAATCTCGGCTTCGGCGCGGGGATGGGACTCCCGAATATGAAGAGAAACACGGATTCAATGAAGATAGAATCCGAGCTTGGAAAAGGAACGAAAATAACTATGACGGTCAACACCTGAATTTTGCTTTTGCAAAGAAAGGATCGATCCCATGCCTTATCAACATTCCGTGTCTCTGAACGTGTCAAAATGTCGCGGCTGTACGCATTGCTTAAAGCACTGCCCCACAGAAGCGATAAGAATACGCGGCGGTCACGCCGTGATAAACGCCGCACGTTGCATTGACTGCGGAGAGTGCATCCGCGTCTGTCCTTACAATGCCAAAAAGGCGTCCTGCGATAAACTTTCGGACATACCGAAAGATAAATGGAAGATAGCCGTTCCGGCACCCGCGCTTTTCGGTCAGTTCGATAATCTCGACGATATCGATTATGTGCTCGGGGGGCTTTTGGACTATGGCTTTGACGACATATTCGAGGTCGCCCGCTCGGCTGAGATCGTTTCCGACTACACCCGCAGATATATGAAAAAAAGCGGTATAGCAAAGCCTGTCATATCATCGGCTTGCCCCGTGATAGAAAGACTTATATCGCTTCGTTACCCGTATCTTGCCGGCAATCTTCTGCCGATACTTCCGCCTATGGAAATAGCGGCGAAAGAGGCTAAGGAAAACGCAATCTCAAAGCATCCGGGTATGACAGAGGACGACATCGCAACGGTGTTCATCTCTCCCTGCCCCGCAAAGGTAAGTTATGTAAAAAACCGCTCCGAAGGAAAAAGGTCGAATATAGACTTTGTAGTTTCAATGTCCGATATTTACTTTGAACTTCTCGGGGTAATGAAAAAGAAAACGCAACCCGTTCCGGTATCGCGCACCGGAATGATCGGCCTGGGCTGGGCAAGCTCGGGCGGAGAAGCGACGGCGGTATTCAACGATAAATACCTCGCCGCCGACGGAATTGAAAATGTAATGCGCGTGCTTGAGGAAATGGACAACGGTTCGTTTCCCGAGCTTGAATTCGTGGAGCTTGACGCCTGCCCCGGCGGTTGCGTCGGCGGAGTGATGACGGTGGCAAACCCCTTCATCGCCAAAGCCAGATTGCAGTCGCTGCGCCGCTATCTGCCCGTTTCGCAAAACTGGGCTTCCGACAATGACGGCACGGTTCCCGATGAAATATCAGTAAAAGAAAAAATCGAGTATAAACCGGTTTCGCTCGGCGAAAGCATGGATAAATCCATAAAGATGATGAGCGAAA
>ULWZ01038191.1_pt1 | contig 23741 bp, 19 predicted proteins | sample 1960811 | NCBI WGS metagenome assembly ULWZ01 (sample SAMEA4835825, study PRJEB28245) | human gut metagenome | biome: gut microbiome; material: fecal sample | place: Denmark | collected 2008 | reverse complement strand
AATTTTTAAATAAAAATGAAGAAAAGAAAACATTTAAAAGTATTATTAAAACTTTATTATATAAAGTATTTATATGTATAATAATTCTTTTAATTTGTTTAATCGTAGTAAAGTATGATAAGAATAATAAAAATATAATAAATAATTTCTTATTAAAAAATGATATCTCTTTTGCTAAATTAAATAATTTATATGAAAAATATATAGGAAATATCTTACCATTTGAAACAAAAAAGAATAATAATATTACAAGTGTATTTAATGAAAAATTTGTTTATAAAGATATAAGTATATATAAAAATGGTTATAAACTAGAAGTAGATAATGATTATTATATTCCTTTAATTGAAAGTGGGGTAGTTGTTTTTGTGGGAGAAAATAAAGATTATGGGAAAACAGTTATCGTAGAACAAGTAGATGGTGTTTGTGTTACTTATGGTAATCTTTCTAATTTAAATGTAAATTTATATGATTATGTAACTAAAGGAGAATTCTTAGGAAGTAGTAATGGTTCTTATTTATATTTAGTATTTGAAAAAGATGGAAAGTATTTAAAATATAATGACTTTATTTAAAAAAATATATATTCATCCACTTACAATTGTCTTAGCTATTATTGTAACTTTAACAGGAATGTATAAAGATTTTTTAATAATATTTTTAATTATTATAATTCATGAATTAGGACATTTATTTATGTCTATTATATATAAATGGAATATAGATAAAATATATATTTATCCTTATGGAGGATGTGTAAAGTTTAATGAAAAACTAAATAGACCTTTAAAAGAAGAATTATTAATTTTAATAAATGGTCCTTTTTTTCAAATATTATTTTTTATAATTATAACAATACTTTATAATAATAATATTTTATCATTTAGAAACTATTTACTTTTTAAAACATATCACTTTACACTTCTTTTTTTTAATTTACTTCCAATTTATCCCTTAGATGGAGGAAAGATATTAAATGTATTACTAGAGTATATTTTTCCATATAAAAAAAGTAATAAGTTAATAATAATATTGTCGTATTTAGGAATTATTTTTCTTTTAATAAATTACAAAAATATTAATTTAGTTATGATGAGTACCTTTTTAATAATAGAAATTACTTTATATTTAAAAAGACAAGATTATTTATTTAATAAGTTTTTACTTGAAAGATATCTTAATAATTATAAATTTAAAAAAATAAAGATTATTAATAATAAAAATAATATGTATAAAGATAAAAGACATATGTTAAAAGATAAGAATAAATATATATTAGAGAAAGATTATTTAAAAGAAAGGTTTAAAAGATGAAAAAAATATTAATAATTATTTTAGTGTTATTTATAGGAATGTATATGTTTTATTATATGAATAAAAAAGAAGATAATAATATAATAAATAATTTTGAAGAAGATAGATATGTTTTTATATCTTATATTGACTATAGTTATTTAAAAGGAAAAGATGAAAATATTTTAAAAGAAGAAATTAATAAAATGGTTTTAAATATAAAAGAAAATAATTTTAATGGCATAATACTTCAAGTAAGAGCATTTAGTGATGCAATATATTATTCTAAAATATTTAGTCCTTCGTTACATATTGTGAATAATGAAAATGATAAGTTAAAGTTGGATATGCTTGATTATTTTATTAAATTATCTCATGAAAATAATATTAAATTAATCGCATGGATAAATCCATATCGTATAAGAAGTAATAATGATATTTCTAGTATTAGTGGTAATAATATTGTTAATAAGTATTTAAATACTTCAAGTGTTGAAATAAAAAATGGAATATATTTTAATCCTGCGAAGGATGAAGTATTAGATTTAATAATAAAGGGTGTTTTAGAAATAGTTAAAAATTATGATGTTGATGGTATTTTATATGATGATTATTTTTATCCTAGCAAAACATGTGATTTAAATGATTATAAGTTATATAAATTAAACGGAGGATTAAAGTCTTTAGAAGATTTTAGAAGAGATAATATTAATAAATTAATTAGAAAAACTTATGAAAAGATAAAAGAAGTAAATAGTGATGTTTTATTTGGGATAAGTCCTTCTGGTAATATGAATAATAATTATAATGCTGAATATTTAGATATTAATTATTTAATAGAAAATAAAATAGTAGATTTTATTATGCCACAGATTTATTATGGATTTGATAATACTAATTTACCATTTGTTAATACAGTTAATTCTTGGAGTAATTTAGTAAAAGATACAAATATTAAGTTTTATGTTGCTTTAGCTTTATATAAATCAGGTTTAGAAGATAAATATGCTAAGACAGGGATAAATGAATGGATTAATAATAATGATATTATTTCTAAACAAATAATAGTAAGTAGAAATACTTATAATTATGAAGGTTTTTCTATATTTAGATATGATTATTTATTTAATAGTAAAAAAGATAATAAACAACTTTTAGATGAAGTGTTTTATGTAAAAAAATTATTAAAAAATAAATTTTAAAAGTTTTTATTTATGAAATCTTTTTAACATGCTATAATTATATATAGAAAAGAGGTAACTTATGAAAAATAAAAAAGGATTTACAATAATAGAATTACTTGCTGTTGTAGTTGTACTTGCTTTATTATCAACACTTGTAGGTATGTCTATAAGCAGAAATAGAATTGATGCTAGAAATAAAGAAAGAAACATTTTAAGAGCTACTTTAATAGATGAATTTAATAATTATAGAATAGCTAATAGTGATAAGTATTTAAATAATACTATTGGTTATAGTTATACAAATGATAATAATAAAGTATATCTTGCTAAAAAAATTTCATTTAATAAAAATACGTGTAATAATATAGGAAATAGTTATATAACTTATTTTAAGAAAAAAGATAGACTTTCTAGTATAGATAAAATAAATGATGATAGTGTTACAGAAGAAATGAAAACAAAGTTAAAAGAAAAACTAGAATTTTCAAATGAAGAAGTTTACTGTGTTTATTTTTACTGTGAAGGTGAACTTGTAATTGATGATAGTGATATTGTATATGGGAATAAAGTAGTAGAGTCTGTTTTAATAAATGATAATTATAAAGACATTGAAGTAAATTATTGTAGGTAAAATATGAGTATTATAAAAGTAATGGATATAAACCTTTCTAATAAAATTGCAGCGGGTGAAGTTGTAGAAAGGCTTATGAATATTGTAAAAGAATTAGTTGAAAATGCAATAGATGCTAAAGCAAGTGAGATAAAAATAGAATTAGTTGAATCTGGTTTAAAAGAAATTAAAGTTATAGATAATGGTTGTGGAATGGATAAAAACGATGCTACAACATGTTTACTTCGTCATGCAACAAGTAAAATTTATGATGATGATGATTTATTTAATATAAATACATTAGGTTTTAGAGGAGAAGCACTCCCATCAATTGCCAGTGTATCTAAAATGGTTATAAAAACATCAAATGGTGAAACAGGAACAGAAGTAGTTGTAAATGGTGGAAAAATTGAAGAAGTTAAAGAAAGTGACTTAAGAAAAGGCACATCAATTTCTGTAAGTGATATTTTCTATAATACACCTGCAAGACTTAAGTATTTAAAAAGTTTATATAGTGAACTTGCTAATATTATTGATTATGTAAATAAAATGGCTTTATCTTATCCTAATATAAAATTTGTATTAGAAAATGATTCTAAGGTTTTATTAAATACAGATGGAAGTGGTAATTTACTTAAAGTAATTAATAGTATTTATGGTCTTAGTGTTACTAAAAAGATGGCTAAAGTAGAAAATAGTAATGATGATTATGAAATAAAAGGGTATATTTCATATCCTGAAGTTAATAGATCAAGTAGAAATAGTATAACTATTTTAGTTAACAATAGATGCATAAAAAACTATGATGTTAATAAAGCAATTATTGATAGTTACCATACATATCTTCCTAAAGATAGATACCCAATTGTAGTTTTAAATATTGATTGTGATCCATTTTTAATAGATGTTAATGTTCATCCAACTAAAATGAATATAAAATTTTCTAAAAAAGAAGAATTAATTACTTTAATATCTAATACTGTTTCTTCGTGTTTAGAAAAACTTTTATTAATTCCAGAAGTTAAATATGAAGATAGACCTATTTCTAATGTTAATGAAGTATCAACAATAAATAAAAATTTAGATTTTATTGATTTAGAGCAAAAAAAAATAAAACCTCAGTTTGAAACATTAAATTTTGATTTTAATGAAGATTTTAATTATATAAAAGAAGAAGAAACACCTTACAATGAAAAAGATAAACAACATCATGAAAAATTTAAAATGATCGAACCAAAATGTTTAATTCATGGAACATATATTGTTGGTGAAAATGAAGATGGTTTATATATAATGGATCAACATGCTGTTAACGAAAGAATTAATTATGAATATTATATGAAAAAATTAGGGGAAGATTCTAACCTTACTACAGATTTACTTATTCCAATAAAATTAGAATTTTCTAGTAATGAATATATTATTTTAAAAGAACATTTTAATATATTAGATAGATTACATATAAATTATGAAGAATTTGGTAGTAATACCCTTATAATAAGAAGTCATCCAACATGGATTAAAAAAGGATATGAAGAAGAAAGCTTATATAAAATAATGGAAGTTATTATTCATGAAGAAGATTTTTCAATAGAAAAATTTAATGAAAAAATATCAACGACTCTTGCATGTAAAATGAGTATTAAAGCTAATGAATATGTTAGTTTAGAAGAACTTAGAGTCTTAATAGAAAGATTAAGAGAAACAGAAAATCCTTTTACTTGTCCACATGGAAGACCTACAATTATAAGTTATTCAAAATATGAATTAGAAAAATTATTTAAAAGAGCTATGTAGTTCTTTTTATTTTATATAAGTATAAATAAAATGTTAAAATTTATTTATATTTTTTATAAAATAATGTATAATAATTCTTGGTTAGGAGGAAGTTTTATGGTTATCGAAGGATTAAGTGTTGATAAGATAAAAACTATTTCTAAATTAAAACAGGAAACAGAAGATGTATTAGAATTTAGATTAAAAAGTTATGAAGCGTTTAAAAATATGCCTTTACCTTCTTTTGGACCTTCATTAGATATTGATTTTGATAAAATAATATATTATGCTTCCGATGATAATAAAATTAATTCATCATGGGATAGTATTAATAAAAATATAACAGATGAATTTAAAAATCTTGGAGTAATTGAAAGTGAAAAAAATCTTGATGGAATGGGAGTTCAATATGAAAGTGAAGTAATATATCATAACATGATAAAAGAACTTGAAGAAAAAAAAGTTATATTTACTTCAATTGAAGATGCTTTTAAAAAATATCCTGAACTTGTTAAAAAATATTTTTCTAAAATAGTAAAATATGATGAAAATAAATTTACAGCATTAAATGGAAGTTGTTTTTCAGGAGGAAGTTTTATTTATATACCTAAAAATACTACTTTAGATAGACCTCTTCAAAGTTATTTTAGAATTAGTAGTGAAAAACTAGGTCAATTTGAAAGAACTTTAATAATAGTAGATGATAATAGTAGTCTTCATTATATCGAAGGATGTACGGCAAGAAGTTATACATCAAGTAATTTACATGCGGCAGTTGTTGAAATATATGTTGGTAAAAATAGTACTTGTCGTTATTCTACAATTCAAAATTGGAGTGGTAATGTTTATAATTTAGTTACTAAAAGGGCTTTGGTAGAAACTTCTGGTAAAATGGAATGGATTGATGGTAATATTGGTTCTTATAAAACAATGAAATATCCTTGTTGTGTTTTAAAAGGAGATAACGCAAGTGGTACTTGTATTACAATAAGTGTTGCTAAAAACAATCAAGAACAAGATACTGGTGCTAAAATGATACATTTAGGGAAAAATACAACTAGTAATATTATTTCTAAAAGTATTGCAAGTTTAGGAGGCGCTGCTAATTACAGAGGTAAGGTATATATAGATAAAAATGCAACTAACAGTAATTCTATTGTAAAATGTGATACCTTAATCTTAGATGATTTATCAAAAAGTGATACATTCCCAAATAATATTGTAAAAAATAAATTATCTTTTATTGAACATGAAGCAACTGTATCAAGAATAAGTGAAGATAAACTTTTTTATCTTGAATCAAGAGGTATTCCTAAAGAAAAAGCAATTGAACTTATTGTTCTTGGGTTTGCTGAAAAGTTTAGAGAAGAATTACCTTTAGAATATGCAGTTGAATTAAATAGTTTACTTAAACAGAACTTTTAGTTTTGTTTTTTTAATTGATTATTTGTTAAAATAAAAGCAATAATACTTAATATAATACCTATTACTAAATCATTATTAAAAACAATTTTATAATTTATTAATCCTGGTATTGTAGATATTACAAATCCAAGAATTGCAAAATAAGTATAACTAAAATATTTATTTAATAAAAAATTTATTAGTTTTGATAATAAAAATATAGATATAGTTATTCCTATAAAAATAGGAATTAAAAAGTTAATATTTAAAGTGTTAATACTATTTAAATAAATATTATAAAAACCTAAAATACTTAAAATAACGGTAGAACTTATCCCTGGTATTATCATAGAACAACCAATTATAAATCCTATTATTAAAAGATAAATAATATTTGTGTTTGTAACAATGTTATTTGTTTTACATTTTAAAAATAGTATTCCTATAAAAAATGTAAATATAAATATTAAAATATATCTTTTTTTAAATCCTTTTTTAGAAGCTTCTTTAAATAAAGAAGGAATTGTACCGAAAATAAACCCTACAAAAACAAGAGTAGTTATAATATTATAATTATTATAAAAATAAAAAATAATATTACTAAATAAAAATGTTCCAATAAATATTCCCAATGTTATAGGAAGTAAAAAAGTAAAGTTTTTTTTAAAATCTTTAAATATATTACTTATTGAATTTATACATTTTTCATATAAATTTAAACTTACAAGTAAAGCACTTCCACTTATCCCCGGAGTAATGTTTGCTATGCCTACAAAAAAACCTTTTATAAAATTTTTCATATTCTTTTTCCTCTTTAAATAATATTCAAGTAAGAAGAAAAACATCACTAAATATAATGATGTTTTATGATAAAAAATAATTAAAGTATAAATAGGGAATGTTTTATTATTTTAATTATTATACGTGAATAATAATGAATTTAAGTAACGAGGATAAAATATATGAAGTTTTTACTTTAATTTATTTTATCTAATATATTTTATGAAGGTTAAAATTTTGTTTATAATATTTTTAACTAGTAAAGATAAATATTTTATTTTTCTTTTATTTATTGTATAATTAATATGTATAAATCTCGAAAGGACGTGTTTTATGGAACAAAAAATAATGGATGGAAATAGTGCATGTAGTTATGTATCTTATAATTTTACAGAAGTAGCAGGAATATATCCAATAACACCAGCTTCTACTATGGCTGAAAAAGTTGATGAGTATAGTGCAAGTGGTAAAACTAATATGTTTGGTGATGTTGTAAAAGTAGTTGAAATGCAAAGTGAAGCAGGAGCAATAGGTATGGTTCATGGTCTTTTACAAAATGGTGTTTTAGCAACAACATATACAGCAAGTCAAGGATTACTTCTTATGATTCCTAATATGTATAAGATAGCAGGAGAACTTTTACCTTGTGTTATTAATGTTGCAGCAAGAACTGTTGCTACACATGCTTTATCTATTATGGGAGATCATAGCGATATTTATAGTACAAGACAAACAGGATTTGCTATTTTAGCTTCCAGTAGTGTACAACAAGTTATGGATTTAACGGGAGTAAGTTATTTATCTGCGATAAAAGGAAGGGTACCATTTATTAATTTTTTTGATGGTTTTAGAACAAGTCATGAATATAATAAGATAAATGTTATAGATAATGAAATATTTAAAGAATTAATAGATTATAAGGCGTTAGAAAATTTTAGGAAAAACGCTCTTGATATAGATAATCCTACAACAAGAGGAACTAATCAAGGAGATATGGTTTATTTTGAAGCGGTTGAAGCAAGAAATAAATATTATGAAAAATTAGTAGATGTTGTAAATGATTATATGGAGAAAATTAATAAAAAAATAAATACTAATTATAAACCATTTAATTATTATGGAGATAAAAATGCTAAAAAAGTAATCGTAGCAATGGGTAGTGTTTGTGAAACAATAAAAGAAGTAATTAATGAAGAAAAAGGACTTGGCTTAATTGAAGTACATTTATATAGACCTTTTTCAGATAAATATTTTTTAAATGCTTTACCTAAATCTGTTAAAAAAATAGCAGTACTTGATAGAACAAAAGAACCAGGTTCTAATGGAGAACCATTATATTTAGATGTTGTAGAAATTATAAAAAAACATAATTTAAAAATAGAAGTAGTGGGAGGAAGATATGGTCTTTCTAGTAAAAATACAACTAAAAATGATATTGATGCCGTTTATAAGTATTTAGATAATAAAGTTTTAAAAACATTTACAATTGGTATAAATGATGATGTTAATAACATATCACTTGCTCCTACAAATAAAGTATTTAAAAGTAATAGTAAAGAAGTATTAATATATGGTTATGGTTCTGATGGAATGGTAACTACTAGTAAAAATATATTAACTTTAATCGGAGAAAAGACACCTTCTTATGTTCAAGGTTATTTTGAATATGATAGTAAAAAATCAGGTGGTGTTACTAAATCACATTTAAGGTTTAGTAAACAAATAATAAATAGTCCATATTATGTTATAAATCCATATATGGTTGTGTGTTCTAAAGATTCTTATCTTAAAAAATATGATGTTTTAAAAAATATAAAGGAAAATGGAATATTTTTACTTAATACAGAAAAAGATGTAAATAATTTAAATGAAGTTTTACCAACTGAAGTAATTAATAAACTAAAAGAAAAGAAGATTAATTTTTATATAATTAATGCTAATAAAATAGCATATGAAAATAATATACCAAATAAAATAAGTATGATAATGGAAATTGCTATATTAAGTTTAATGAATATGGATATGAGTTTTGTTAAAAAAGAAATGAAAAAACTTATTAAATTTAATTTTAGTAAAAAAGGCATTGATGTTGTTAATAGTAATATTAATGCAATTAATTCTTCTTTATCTTCTTTGAAAAAAGTTGATATATCTTTAATAGATTCTAAAATAAAAATGGAAAAAGTAGATAATACTTTATATTCTAAATTAGAACATGCAAGATATGATTTAATAAAGGTAAGTGATTTTAATTCTAATGTAGATGGGGTATTTGAATGTGGAACATCAGTCTTAGAAAAAAGGGATTTATCTAATAATATTCCTTCTTATGATAAAGATAAATGTATAATGTGTAATATGTGTAGTTTAGTATGCCCTCATGCAGTAGTAAGACCATATTTACTTAACGAAGATGAAGTAAATAAATCTCCATCAATTGTTAAAGAAAGTTTAAAGGATGCTAAAATAAAAGATAATAATTTAAGTTTTACAATAGGAATATCTGCTCTTGATTGTACGGGATGTTCTTTATGTAGTATGGTTTGTCCTACTAAAGCACTAACTTTAAAAAAACAAAATCTTGAAGCAAGACAAAAAGAAATAGAAAGATATAATTATTTACAAAAAGTTAGTGAAAAACATGTTTTACCAATAAACACAGTTAAAGGAAGTCAATTTGTTAAACCTAAATTTGAGTTTAGTGGAGCATGTGCGGGATGTGGCGAAACACCTTATTTAAAACTTTTATCACAACTTTTTGGTGATGATTTAATGATAGCAAATGCTACAGGGTGTTCTTCAATATATGGTGCTAGTATTCCAAGTATGCCTTATACAGTACCTTGGGTTAATTCATTATTTGAAGATAATGCAGAATTTGGTTATGGTATAAGAGTAGGCGAAGACTTTATGCATGAAAAAGTAAAAAGAATATTTAAGGAATATAAAAATAAAGTTAATAATAAAAATAAAAAATTAATAGATAAATATTTAAAATCATATTCTAAAGAAGTGGCAGAAGAAGTATATAATAATTTAGATTATGAAGATTTTAAAGAAATAATTCCATTAAAAAAATATATAAAAGAAAAAACTATTTTCATTGTTGGAGGAGATGGTTGGGCTTACGATATTGGTTATGGAGGAATAGATCATGTTTTAGCTAATAATGAAAATGTTAATATATTAGTTTTAGATACAGAAGTTTATTCTAATACTGGAGGACAATCTTCAAAGTCAACAAGAATGGGAGCAACTGCTAAGTTTGCTAGTTCCGGTAAAAAAACAGCTAAAAAAGATTTGGCTAAAATGGCCTTAAATTATAAAAATGTATATGTTGCAACAGTATCTTTAGGAGCAAACTATATGCAAACAATAAAAGCATTAACTGAAGCTGCTTCATATAATGGACCATCAATTATAATTTGTTATGCTCCTTGTATAGCACATGGGATTAAAACTGGTATGAAATCATCTATTGAAGAACAAAAATTAGTAACAGAAAGTGGCTATTTTCCACTATTTAGGTATAATCCTGAAACAGAAATATTTACGCTTGATAGTAAAGCAGAATTTACTAAATATGACGAAATATTTAAAAGAGAAAATAGATATTCAATTAATGAAGAAGAAAAAAATAGTTTATTACAACAAAATAAAATTAATGCAATAAATAGATATAATGAATATAAAACTTTAGAAGGAAAAGATGAAAAATGATAAATATAGTATTATATGAACCAGAAATGCCTCAAAATACAGGAAATATAATGAGAACTTGTGTAGCTACAAATGCTAAGCTTCATTTAATTGAACCACTTGGTTTTGTTTTAAATGATAATAGTTTAAAAAGATATGGTGTTAATTATTTAGATAAATTAAATTATGAAAAATATATTGATTATGAAGATTTTAAAAGTAAAAACCCAGGAAAATATTATTTTTTTACAAGATATGGTAAAAAAAATCATACAGAATTTGATTTTTCAAATACTTTAGATAATATATATTTAATTTTTGGTAAAGAATCAACAGGAATACCACTTGAAATATTAAAAGATAATTTAGATAATTGTATAAGAATACCAATGAGTTCTAATGTAAGATGTTTAAATGTTTCAAACTCTGTTGCCATTGCAGTATATGAAGTTTTAAGACAACAAAATTTCAATAATTTGTCTTTTACAGAAATACAAAAAGGAGAAGACTATTTGTTTAAATAGTTTTTTTCTATTTGTTTTTATTAATAAAAAATGTTATAATTTTAATTACGGTGAGTGAAATGAAAGAAGTAAAAGGATTTATATTAAAATATTTAAATTTATTAAAAGAATTAATTATAAAAAATAAAAATATAATATATATGGCTCTTCCTTTTATAGTAATGGATGTTGTAACAAGAGTATTTGGTAATTCAATAGGATTTTATAAAGTTTATAGAATTTTTCCTAATTTATTTACTTTATTATATATATATTTATTTTTAGGAATAGTATTAAACACAAATAAAAAAGTTGGTAAAATAAGTTATTTATTTTTTAATATATTATTTGTTATTATGTATTTAGTAAACAATGTATATTATTCAATGACATCAAACTATTTTAGTTTTAACTTACTTGATTCAGTAAGTGAAGGCTCACCATATTTTTTATCAGCTTTAAAAAATTGTAATATTTTTGTTTATATATTTTTAATAATAATTATTTGTTTAATTATCTTAGGTTATAAAAGTATAGATAAAGTAAAAAAAGAAAGTAAGAATAATAATGATAATAAAAAATTAATAAAAATTTTTATACTATTTATTATAGTTCATACAATATTGCCTTTCTTTTTAGGCTTTTCTAATGATGATTTAGTATGGAATACATGGAAAAATCCAAGAAATATATATGAATTATATAATGATAATAATAAGAGTCTTAGACTTAGTGGATTATATGAGTATACTTTTAGAAATTTTTATGTAACTTTTATTAAAAGGGAAGAAAAAAATGATGATGATTTAAAGTTTTTAGAAGATATATATAATAAAGAAGTAAAAAGTATAAAAAATAGTTATACAGGAAAGTTTAAAGGCAAAAACGTGATATTTTTACAACTTGAAGGTATGGATAATTGGTTAATAACAAAAAAAGATACACCAACTTTATATAATATGATAAATAATAGTATTAATTTTACTAATCATTATTCATTTTATACAGGAGGAGGTTCAACTTTTAATAGTGAATTTGCTGTTAATACAGGATTTATTGTACCTTATTCTTATAATAAAAATGCTTATTCATTTAATAATAATTATTTTCCGTATTCTCTTCCTAATATGTTTAAATCTTTAGATTATAGTGTTAATGCTTTTCATATGAATAAAAAAGAATATTATTCTAGAGGAATAAATTATAAAAATTGGAATTATGATAATTATTATGGATTAATTGATATGTATAAATATACAAATGGAGAAAATACATTAGATAGAGAGCTTATTCTTAATGAAGAATATTCTAATCTTATGTTTAATAAAGAAAAGTTATTTGTTGATTATATAATTACTTATTCACCACATATTCCTTTTGATAATACAAGGGGAGTATGTAAAATACTTTATGAAGAAGATAATAAAGATTTAGATGTTCCATTTAAACAAATGAGTGAAGAAGAATGTGCAAGAAGACAAGCTAAAGAAACAGATTATTTTGTATCATTATTATTAGATAAATTAAAGGCAAATAATCTTTTAGATAATACTGTTTTAGTGGTATTTTCGGATCATTATTTATATACATTAGAAGATCAAACGATTTTAAATAAATATAAAAACACATCAAATAATTTAATTAATAAGACACCATTTTTTATTTATGATAATGGAAACACTAAAAAAACGATTAATAAGGTAACATCACAATTAAATATTTTACCAACTGTATTAAATTTATTTGGAATTGAATATAATCCTAATTATTATTTAGGACAAGATGCTTTGGGTAAAAATTATGAGTCAATTGTAGTGTTTAGTGATTATTCTTGGTATGATGGAAATGTTTATGTTGAGGGTGGAAAAATTACTAATAAAAAATATATTAGTAAAGAAGATTTAGAAAGAAAAAATATTTTAATAAATGAAATTGCAAAGAAAAATGATTTAACGTTAAAATATAATTATTTTAAAAAAATTAGTGAATAAAATTTTATTCACTTTTTTTATAAAATAAGTTTAACTTATAGACTTTAAATAAGTTATTTGATAAAATATATTATAGATTTATTATTAAATGAGGGTGAAATCATGAAATTAAAATTTAAAGCAAGACCACAAGATTGGTTAATATTTGTTTTGTTTGCTATTATTTTATTATATATAGTGGCAATTGCAGTTCTTAATATAGCTACTTTAGCAGGTAATCCTCCGATAGGAAGTGAATTAAAATCTGGGAACTTTTGGGGATTTAATCCTTTTCCTGCTTTTACATTTAAGTATTTAGCTGCTACTATTATATTTTATATTGGGGTAGTAATTGTAATATTTACAGGAGTAAAATCATATTTTTTTGAAACTGAAAAAGGCTTTGGTATATCTTCAGGAGAAAAAGATGATAAAGGGTATTCAAGATGGTGTACTGATAAAGAAATGAAGGAAAAACTATCTAAAATAAATATAAAAGATGAGGTATATAAAGCATCAGGTATACCTTTGATAAATGATGGTAAAAGTATATGGGTTGATAATGGAGATAGTCATAATATTGTAATTGGTTCAACTGGTGCAGGAAAAACGCAAGATATAGTTCATCCAATGGTTAAAGTTTTAGCAAAAAATGGAGAATCAATGATTATAACAGACCCAAAAGCAGAAATATATAAAGAACATGCAGGACTTTTAAAAGCTTTGGGTTATAACATAATTGTTTTAAACTTCCGTGATCCACAAAGAGGTAATTGTTGGAATCCACTTGCTCTTCCATATAAACTTTATAAAGAAGGAAATACTGATAAAGCAATGGAACTTCTAGATGACGTTGCAAGTAATATTCTTTATGAAGAGGGTGGAAATAAAGATGCATTTTGGGAAAAAACATCTGCCGATTATTTTGCAGGACTTGCTTTAGGATTATTTGAAGATGCTAAAGAAGAAGAAGTAAATATTAATAGTATTTCTGTTATGACAACAATTGGGGAAGAAAAATTTGGAGCAAGAAGTTCTTATATAAAAGAGTATTTTAATAGTAAAGATCCTGCTAGTGCTGCTTATACTTGTGCTTCAGGTACTGTAATGGCAGCGGAAGAAACAAAAGCAAGTATTTTATCAACATTTAAACAAAAAATAAGATTATTTGCTTCCCGTGAAAATTTAAGTGAAATGTTAGCAACAAGTGATTTTGATATGACAAAAATAGGAAAAGAAAAAACAGCTGTATTTATGATAATTCAAGATGAAAAGAAAACATATCATGCACTTGCTACAATATTTGTAAAACAATGTTATGAAACATTAATAGGAACAGCTCAAGAAACATCTACAGGAGCGCTTCCTATTAGAACAAACTTTATTCTTGATGAATTTCAAAATATGCCACCTTTAAAAGATATAACAACAATGGTTGCAGCAGCACGTTCTAGACATATAAGACTTACAATGATTATTCAAAACTTTGCAGGTCTTGAAGCAACATATGGAAAAGAAGTAGCACAAACAATAAGAAGTAATTGTAATAATTTAGTCTATTTATTAACAACAGAACTAGCAGCACTTGAAGAAATTAGTAAATTATGTGGTGAGAAAAAATCTAAAAAAGATGATAAAACAGCATCAACACCACTTATTACAGTAAGTGAACTTCAACTTATGAAAGAAAATGAAGCTATTGTAATAAAAACAAGAACAAGACCATTTAAAACAAAACTTAAACCTAATTGGAAAATTGATTGGGGGACTGCTAAGTATCCAGCAGATGAGTTTGTAACAAGAATAAAACAACCTATTCATACTTTCGATTTAAAAAGTTTCGTTCAAGAACAACAAAAAAATAAATTTATGGGTATGTTAGATAATAATACTTCTAACCCTTTTGGAGGAATGGTTGGTAATCCATTTATGGAACAAACATCATCTGTTCCTAAAGAAAGTTTTAATGTAGATGAATTGGTTAAAAAGATTGATGAAAAAATTGCTGAACTTGAAGAAGAAGAAAAACTTGAAAAAGAAAAAGCAAAACAAAAACTTCCAAAAGAAAAGCAGATTATTGAAATTGAACCAATTAGTAATAAAGAAAAAGAATTTGATAAGGAAAAACAAACTTCTAATCCTACAGATAATAAGGATATAAAACTTAATGAAGAACCATTTGTAAATTATACAAAAGGTATAAGTGACGATCAATTCTTTGATGATTTCTTTGATGAATAAAACAACAATTAAACTTTGTTGTTTTTTAAAAAAATTAAATTTAAAAAGAGGATAATATATGAAAAAACTTAATTCTAATCATTTAAAATTAATAGCAATAATAGCAATGACAATAGATCATATTGCAGATTTAATCTATCCAGGTATGCAAAATAATATAATTTCAATTATTTTGCATATAATTGGTAGATTAACGGCACCAATTATGTTTTTCTTTATTTGTGAAGGATTTTATTATACAAAAAATTTAAAAAAATATATTTTAAGATTATTTATCTTTGCAATAATATCTCATTTTGCATATTGTTTTGCTTTTGGAATAAACTATATACCATTTTCTACAGGAAATATATTTAATCAAACAAGCATTATGTGGTCACTTGCTTGGTCGGTAGTTGCTCTTTATATTGTAAATGGTAAAAACAATTTAAAAAATTGGCAAAAGTGGATATTAATTATTTTAATAAATGTTATTACTTTTTCTGCAGACTGGAGTTCTATAGCAGTAATGGCAATTTTATCTATGTATGAAAATAGAGGCAATTTAAAAAAACAAATGTTAAGCATGAGTTTTTGGGTTTTAATTTATGCAATTGTTTCATTCTTATTTGTAAATAAAACTTATGGATTAATTACATTAGCGGTAGTATTAGTATATCCTTTATTAAAAAATTACAATGGAGAAAAGGGAAAGTTAAACTGGATGAAGTGGTTTTTCTATTTATACTATCCATTACATTTAATAGTCGTTGGAATATTAAGAATAATAATATATGGTAATGTACCTTTATTATTTAATTAATAAATAAAAAATATATATTTAAAATTTATTCATAAAAAAATCGAACTAAAAAGTTCGATTAAATATCAATTTGGAGTCATAAAGTTGAAGCTAGTTTATTTTTAATTATCTAAATTATAGGTAGTAATATGCTACTAACTGATATAAGTATACAATGAAATATTGGAGTTTTGTTAAAAATTTGGATTAATATTATTATACTGAATGAAACAGTTTACAGCTACATTGTAAACTGTTTTTGTATTATTTCCTAATTCATTAATTTTTATAGTAATTTTTTTCTCTATCTGCCATTATTAATACCTCCTAATTTAATTTCTGACATTCTTAAAGAAATAATTGCATCTAACCATAGTAAAGACCATTCTGCAAAATAGGATTTTAAAACTTTTGTTTCAACATCTAAATCAATTAAATCAAATTTTATGTTTTGTAATTTTTCTTCATTTATAGATGATAAATTTTCTTTGTTTACATAAGTTTCTAAAATTTCATTAATGTTAATTAGTACTTTCTGAAAATTTTCTTTTTGTTTCTTATATAGGTCGAGTAATGTTGATGCTGTAACATAAAAAATTAAATTTTTAAAAGCATAATCTATGTTTTCTTTTGTTGGATTTTCTATATTAAAAGTTTTTTCCATTAATAAAGTTTCCTTTCTTGAAGTTTATTATATACTTGAAATTATTAAAATGCAAGGCTATTTATTCAGTAAAAATATAAATACAGTGACATTTACAGTGACATTTGTGGTATACTTATATTAGTATGAGGAGTGATATAGGTGAAATTATTTGATGAAATAAAACCAGTGTTTTTTATTGACAATAAAATGAATAATATGTTATAACTAATATGCGAGGTGGAAAATGGAAGATTTAAAAATTATTAGAAAATTGCCTAATTCAACAGAATATTTAACTAAATTAATAACAGCAGCAAATGCTGGTGATGAAGCTACTATTGGAGAAGTTTTTGAAAAACTTGAGCAAGAACTTAAAAAGATAAGAGAAGAATCAAGTATAACATTTGAAAGATCAAAAAATAAGTGGAATGATCCAGAAGCTCATTTTAGACAAGTTCGAGTAGAAGAAACTAGAGATTTACAAAATGAATTTGAGGATAGAATGGATTTATTCAAATTAGCAAGTATGTGTAATTATGAACCAACAATGGTATTTGAATTTGCAAAAATGATTCAAAATCTAGCTGATATAAGAGAAAGAAGAAGTATTAGATTTGAAAGATCAAAAAATAAGTGGAATGATCCAGAAGCTCATTTTAGACAAGTTCAAGTAGAAGAAAATATGGATGCACAAAAAGAAATTTCAGATTTATTTAGATTATATAAAGTTGCTAAATCAGCAAATTATACTGCTGGTATGGAACTAATTTCAAGTAAACTTGGCGGAATTACACCTGATATGATTGATTCTTTATCAGAAATTGGTAAAAAACATAAATAATTAGTTTTAAAAAGATGACTATCTTAAAATGATATGAACCCCGTTTCTTGGGCAAAATAGAAACGAGGTTTTTGTATGAATAAAATAAGTTATGAAGAAAGAATTAATTTATATTATGATAGAAAGAATGGCATGTCTTTTCCTTATATAAAATCAAAATATGGTATTAATAAATCTGGAGTTGAATATCTAGTTAGATTAATTGATAAGCATGGATTTGATATTCTAAGAACTAATGAAAATAAAAGTTATAGTTCTAAGGAAAAACAAAGAATTTTAAATCGAATTCTGATTGATAATGAGTCAATTTTATCAGTTTCAATAGATGAAGGATTGGCTGCAAAAGGAATGTTATCAAATATTTGAAATTAAATATAATTTCAAATATATTTTTTAAATTTTTTCTCACTTTTAAGAGTATGAGTACTAACCCTAATGTAAATACCAGCATTCTTTATTTCTTCTTCACACATTCTTATCCTCGTTAACAAAAAAAGGCGAAGCAATATTTAGGTTATAAATACTACTTCACCCAATAGGTTTAATATTTTCTATAACCATTATAACACAGATTTCGTCATTATTTTAGTTTTTTAATGAAATTTTTTAAATCAGATAGTTTTATTTTGGTATTTAAATCTCTGTAGTAAGCAAATTCGTGTCCATTAAATAAAAGAGATATGTCTTATTATTAATAATTGCTCTATGAGGTTCTATATAGCCTATATTGGTGGGTTCTAACTTTAATAAACTACTATTAATGAAAATAGGTTTAGTACTATTAAGTTTGCAAGCCCATTCAACTTTGCTTTTAAGCTCATGACTTATTTTAATTTCTTGTTTGATTATTTTTATCATAATATCATCAACACCTTTTTAAACAACAAAAAAATCAATCATTTCTGATTGATTTAATCATTAACATCGCTTTGGTGCGACGATTTTTGCTTCTGGAGCAGATGATGGGAATCGAACCCACGTAGTCAGCTTGGAAGGCTGAGGTTCTACCATTAAACTACATCTGCAATTAACTACAAAAACTGTAGGCATATTTAATTCTATGATAAAAGAATGAAAATGTCAATATCTTTTTATAAAAAAGTTAAAATTTTGATTTATCTTCATTATTATAACCACTTTTATAGAAAATATGAATATTAAAACTATTTAAAATAAATAAAATATATGCTATAATCTATTTATATGGAGGTAAAAATTATGAATAAAAATGTAAAAATAATATTAGGAATTGTTCTTGTCGTTTTATTGCTTGGAGGATTATTTTTCTTATCATCTCTAGCAGAAAACAAAAACTTTAAGAAAATAAATTATAATGAATATTTAAATCTTTCTTCAAGTAATGGTAATTATGTAGTATTTATTGGGAATGAATCTAGTGATAGTTTAAAAAGTTTAAAAAGTTTTACTAGTGAAAATAATGTTAAAATAAGATATATTGATTCAAGTAGTCTAACTGAAGAAGAGAAAAAAGAAGTATTAGATAAAGATGAAACAGAAAAGTTAATCTTTATAAATAATGGGAAAGAAGAAATATATAAAAAAGATTTTTCTAAATTTTCTTTAACAAATGAATTTATTAATCAAAATATTTTAGATAATACTTTAGTGGAAGTTGATATTGATAATTATTTAAAGTTAATAAAAAGTAAAGAAAATCATATAGTATTTATAGGAAGAGAAACTTGTAGTTGGTGTCAAAAGTTTAAACCTAATATGAAAAAAGCTGCGAAAGATTATGATATAACATTATATTATATTGATACAGATAAATTTATGGGTGAAGATTGGAACAAGTTTAAAGAATCAGAAAAATATTTAACCGAAAATGAGTGGGGAACTCCATTAACATTATTATATAAAGATGGAAAGCTTATTGATGTATTAAACGGTTATGTTGAAGAAACTGGTATTTATGAATTTTTATTAAAAAATGGGGTGATTAAGTAATGAACAATGGCGTTTATGAAAAAGTTCTAAATTTTAAGAGAAAATATCCTAGTACTATCGCATGGAGATTAAAGGCTCATTCAAAAGTAGTAGAAAAGCATTTAAACCAAGGAGAAAAAGTTTTATATGCTTTTGCAGGGCAAAAAAACAATCATTTTTATGATATTATTTCGACTCATGTTTTTGTGATTACTAACAAAAGATTAATCATTGCAACAAAAAGAGTATTATTTGGATATTTCTTATATTCCATAACACCAGATATGTTTAATGACTTAACTGTATATTCAGGATTAATTTGGGGAAAAGTACAAATAGATACGATAAAAGAAGTTGTATTTATCTCTAATTTAAGTAAAAAATCACTTGATGAAATTGAAACAAGTGTAACAGAATATATGATGAAAGAAAAGAAAAAATATGCCAGAAGAGAAAAAGAAGAAAAATAACTTCTTTTTCTTTATTTTATAATAAATATTTGATAAAATTTAATTATAGAGTTAGGAAGTTGAAGTATATGAAAGATTTAATAAAAAAAATTATTCTTTTAATTATAATTATTCTTTTTTTACAATTAATATTATTTATTTTTAAAACTAAACATAATGTTAATTATATAGTAGTTAATAATAAAGAAAAAATAAAAATAAATGAAACATATAAAAATAATAATTATTTATTTGATATAGAGTATAAAAATAAAAATATAACTTTCTCTTATGATAATAAATTTTATAAAGCTAAAAAAGTAATAAAAGATATTTTAGTATATGAAAAAGATGATTTAGTATGTATTTATCCAATTCTAAAAAATAATAAATTTTATAACATTATTTGTTCTAAAGATAATAATATATATCATTATAATTATTTTAAAGATGAGTTAACTGATTTTACAGCATATTTACAAGAAAAAGGATATTTTAATTCTTCTTGGATCAATAATGATGTAAAAAAGAATATGGGTAATGTTATTTCATATTATGAAAATATAAATAAAGATACATATATATATGTATGGAAATATAATGGCTTTTATACATTTAATAATAAAAAACAACAGATGTTAGATATATTTAAAAATGATACTTATGTTAATAATTTAGGAGTAAAAGTGGGCAAGTATTATGTTTTACCTAATTATGATGAAAAGTATAAATTTAGCAAATTTTATATAATTAATATGACAAACAATAGAATAAAAACATTGAAACTTGATAAAAAAATAACAAATGATTATTATAACAATGGAGTAATAGATAATAAATTATATTTATTTGATGTTGATAATTTAATTCAATATAAATTAAATCCTAAAAAAAATAAAATAGAAAAAATAAGTAATACAGAAGCTTTATTTTATGATAATGATAAATTTATTAAAAGAAATTTATATGATTTTAAAGAAAATAAACTTATTTTTAATGAAAAACAAGAAGATGTTTCATTTGATTATAAAAAGTTATTTGTTAATGATAATCATTATTATTATTTAGATAAAAACAATAATATGATTTATTATAATAAGTTTTTTGATAATAAAATGATTTTATTTAATATAAAAGATATAAGTAATATAAAGTTAGTAAATAATTATTTATATTTTATTAGTGAAGATACATTATATAGTTTTAATATAGATGAAGGAATTAAAATGCTTATAAAATATAGTGAATTTTATTATAATCCTACAAACAGATATGAAATTTATACAAAATAATAAAAAAATTTAAAAATAGGGTAAATTAAGTGCTTCGACAAAATATGATAATTTTTATGGTGCTAATTTTAAAAATTGCTCTAAGATGAATTTTAATAATTCGTCTTTTTTTGTGGTGAAAAAGTGAAAATTAGCCATTTGCAAAGCATTTTTTAGTGTGTTAGTCTAGTAGACAAAATTAATTTGAAAGGAGAAATAATATGAAAAAATTAATTTTTAAAATAATAATATTTTTAATAAGTTTGTTTAGTATAAATATAAATGTACTTGCAAATGATGGAAAAATTTATATGGATGGATATACTTTAAGTGGGGTAGATGTATTTGCCAAAGATGTAACTTATAATAGTCTTGATTATAATGGATGGATTATAAAATCTACTGCTAATAAATATATTTATTATTGTATAGACCCTGCAACACATATGCCTTTTTTAAATGAAAGTAAAGCCAATAGTTATAATAAAATAGTAAGTGAAAAAGATATTATAAGTAAACTAAAAATTGATGAAAACACATTAACAAGAATAAAATTACTTGCTTATTATGGATATGGTTATAAAGATGAAAAATATAATCATACATCAAAAAAATGGTATGGAATAACACAAGTATTAATATGGCGAACAATAAGACCTGATGTTACTTGGACGTTTAAAACAGGTAGGTATGGAGGAATAAAAGCAAGTTTACATTTTAATGAAGTTAGTGAACTTTTAACTCTTGTTTATAATCATTCTGTATTACCAAGTTTTGATAGTGAAGAATTAAATCTTTTCGTGGGAGATAAAATAACTTTAGAAGATACAAATAATGTTTTATATAAGTTTAATATTAAATCAACTAATAATATTAAAGTTATTAAAAAAGATAATAAATTAGAAATAACAGCGCTTGAGAAAACGAAAGAAAAACTTATCTTGGAAAAACAAGAAGTAAGTAATGATTTTTATCTTCTTAAAAGTAGTAATGTTCAGGATGTTATAACAAGAGGAAATGTTAATAATTATAAAACATCTTATGTTAATGTGAATATTTATGATGGAGAGTTAATTTTGAAAAAAATTGATAAGGATGAAAAAACATTTAATGATAAATTAATAGGGAGTATTATATCTTTATATGATAATAATGATAATTTAATAAAAGATATAGAAATAACTAAAGAAGAAGAAATAGTTACATTAGAAAATGGAAGTTATTATTTAAAAGAAAAAACTCCTACAAGAGGATATGAATTAAATGAAAAAAAGTATTATTTTGAAATATCAAAAGAAAATAATAAACCTATTATTACTATAGAGAATAATAAAATAAAAGGTAATCTTATTATAAATAAGTTATATGGTGGAAGTGGTTATGATTATGTAAGTGAAGAAGGTGCTTGTTTTGATATCTATGATAATAATGATAATTTAATATCTTCATTAAAAACTAATAAAAATGGTAAGGCAAGTAAAACTTTAGAATATGGCAAATATAAAATAAAACAAACTAAAGGAAAAGAAAATTATATATTTACTAATGATTTTGAAGTTATTATCGAAGAAAGTAAAGATTATATTTATAATTTAAAAAATATTAAAAAGCCAACTTTAATAATTAATAAAATAGATAAAGATACTAAAACAAATTTAAGTAATGCTGTTATTATGATTTATGATAATAATGATAATCTATTATATGAAGAAACAACTAATAATAAAGGTATTATAAAAATAGAAAATATGGAACTTGGAAAGTATTATTTTGTAGAAAAAGAAAGTCCTAAGTATTATAAATTAGATAATACAAAACATTATTTTGAAATAAAAGAAAATGGTAAAATATATGATTTTAATTTAGAAAATGAAAGAATATTAGGTAATATTGAAATAATAAAAAAATCTAATAATTTAAATCTTTTAAAAGATGCTACATTTGGAATATATGATAACAATGATAATTTAATTTATAAGGAAACAACTAATAACGAAGGAATTATAAAAATAGAAAATATAAAAGCAGGAAGTTATTATTTAAAAGAGTTAAAAGCTCCTTACGGTTATATAAAAAATGATGAAATAATAGAGTTTGAGATATTAAATAATGAACTTTTAACTTTTGAAGTTATAAATAATAAAATAGAAATGCCTAATACAAGTAAATCTATAAATATAAATTATTTAAGTGGAATAATTATAATATTAATAAATATAAGTATTGGTTTATATGAAAAAAAGTATAAAGATAATTAAATTAGTATTAATAATTATGTTAAGTATAGTAAGTAGTATAGCAATATATAATTATTTTAAATATAATTATAATAAAAATTATATAATA
>ULWZ01036991.1_pt1 | contig 24760 bp, 17 predicted proteins | sample 1960811 | NCBI WGS metagenome assembly ULWZ01 (sample SAMEA4835825, study PRJEB28245) | human gut metagenome | biome: gut microbiome; material: fecal sample | place: Denmark | collected 2008 | reverse complement strand
TGGTCATCTCACGGTTCAACGGGAACGACGAACCATAGCCGGCAGCCGAACCGAGCGGGTTGCGATTGGTGAGACGATAGGCAGCCTGAAGAAAGAGCATGTCGTCGGCAAGCGACTCGGCATGAGCGCCAAACCACAATCCGAACGAGCTTGGCATGGCTATCTGCAAATGTGTATAGCCCGGCATGAGCACATTCTTATACTGCTCGCTCTTCTTCTGCAATTCGCGGAACAAGGCGTCAACTCTCTCTACCACCTCACGCAATTCGTGACGTGTGAAGAGCTTGAGGTCGACCAGCACCTGGTCGTTGCGCGAGCGACCCGAGTGAATCTTCTTGCCCATGTCGCCCAAGCGGCGTGTGAGCATCAGTTCCACCTGCGAGTGAACGTCCTCTACACCCTCTTCAATTACGAATTCGCCTCGCTCGCACTCAGCGTATATGTTTTTCAGTTCAGCCAGAAGCTGTACAAGCTCGTCCTTCTGCATGAGTCCAATCGATTCAAGCATGGTGATATGAGCCATTGAGCCAAGCACGTCATACTTGGCGAGGTATATGTCAAGTTCGCGGTCACGTCCTACGGTGAAGCGCTCAATCTCCTCATTAACAGAGAAATTCTTTTCCCAAAGTTTGCTTGCCATAATAATTATAAAGGTTTAAAAGAAAGCCCTACCCCCGGCCCCTCCCCCGCAGGGAGGGGAGTAATATGTTCGATTAGCTTAAGCAGGCAACGGCGAGGACGCCATAGCCTCCTATGCATACCACTCCCCTCCCTACGGGGGAGGGGCCGGGGGTAGGGCCTATATATTAGTTATACTGAATCATCTGAAGCACGTCGGCAATCTTCTCGATGCCTTCCTGCAGGGGCTTCTTCACCATCTGCTTGATGAACATGTTGAGTTCGGCCTTGATGGTGAGTTTCATCTTGCACGAAGTAGAGGTGACGGGCAGGAGCTGAATCCAGAAATTGAACGGGATTGGGCTCTGCTCGGTCTCAAACTTGATGCACTTGGGTTCTTCGCGGTTTACCACACGCAGCTTGATGCTGCCCACTGGCGGCACATTCACCGACAACGAGTCCTGGTCGAACTCCAGGTCCTTGATTTTCTCAGCCTGCTTGCGAGCCTCCTCGGGCATATTGTCCTTCATCAGCTCGTAGCGTTCCTTAAGCTTCTGCAGGTTGTTGAGGTCGCTAAGCTTGTCGTAAACGTTCTGCTGTGGGAATGGTATCTGTCGTATGGAACTTTCGAATGTTGTCATAATTTACTTCTTCCAGTTAGCGGGATCCTTGCGCCACTCAGCGAGTACTTCAAGGTCTTCCTTCTTAATATATCCTGTCTCTGCTGCGATAGCTGTGGTGTGCTCATAGTCAGAGAGTGTGATGAGGCGCACGTTGGCAGCCTTGAAAGCCTCTTCGGCTACGGGGAAACCGTATGTGTAGCTTGCCACCATACCTACTACCTCGAAGCCAGCCTTGCGGAGAGCGTCAACAGCCTTGAGCGAAGAACCGCCGGTAGAGATAAGGTCCTCTACTACTACTACCTTTGCACCCTCAGGGATAGTGCCCTCAATCTGGTTGCCCATGCCGTGATCCTTCGGCTTCGGACGAACGTAGCAGTAAGGCAGCAACAGCTCGTCGGCTACGAGCGCACCCTGTGCGATGGCACCTGTAGCAACACCTGCAACGGCATTAGCCTCAGGGAATTCCTCGTGGATGAGGTGTACCAACTCCTGCTTTACAAACGAGCGCAGCTCCGGATAAGCCAGAGTCTTGCGGTTGTCGGTGTAGATTGGCGACTTCCAACCAGATGCCCATGTGAACGGGTCGTTGGGTTGCAGCTTTATAGCCTTTACTTCAAGAAGTTTTGATGCGAATAGCTTTTTAAGTGTACTCATAATTATATATGCTTTTTAGTTTTTATCTTACTTTGCAAAGTTAGTGCAAAAATCCGAGTAAGCGAGACAAAAGGACAATTATTTTCCCTACACTTTCTCTTATATCCTTGATATATCAGCGAAATCGTCGACAACGCTGTCTGCCCCTGCCTCAACAAGACTTTGGCGCGAACCGTTGCCGTAGGTAACGCCGATGGTGGCGCAGCCGGCATTGCGACCCATGAGAATGTCGAAATGGGTGTCGCCAACTACCACTGCGTCGTCAGCCGTCAAGCCGAAGTGGCTTAGTGTCTTCAATACGGGTTCGGGATGGGGCTTGGCATGGCTCACATCCTCATAACCGATGATGTATGTCACAATGTCGTCAAGAGCAAAAGAACTGATGAAGTCGGCAGCCGACTGATGGCTGCGACTGGTGGCTATGGTGAGAATCATTCCGCGCGAATGCAGCAGTCGAAGCGTCTCGTCGACGTGCGGAAACATAGGCACACCTATCTGTGCATTCACGTCGTGGAATATGCGCCGGTAGGTGGCTGTACACTCAGCCGCCATGCGCTCGTCCATCGGTTCGAGCACGGGGAAAGCCTCCATCAGAGGCAATCCGATAGTAGCCGCAATCTCGTCGTCAGTGTGCTGGGGCAGGTGCATGGCGTCGAGAGTACGGTGGAATGTGTTGAGTATTACGGGGCGTGTATCGGCTATGGTGCCGTCGAAATCGAGTATTGCTATTTTCTTCATAATACAGACGTTGTGGTTTTAACGTCACTGCAAAGGTAACAAAAAATGCCGAAAAAAGGGGCACACCCCGAAAGGTATGCCCCTTAAATTATCAGCTATAGGTTTTAGAAATTTCCCTTGTTGGCGTTGTCCCACCAAACGTGAGTACCGCCCTTGTCGCCAGAGATGCCATTCTTGCTGGTATTCTCCTTGTCGAGGAGTTCCAGACCGCCCTTGATGCCTTCAGCATTGGTGTCGTAAGCATTGCTGCTGTAGATTACACGGCGAACGCCTTCCTCTGTGTTGACAGCACCGTTGCTCTTGTTGACCAATGCCACGAAGAACTTCGGGTAGCCTGTACGACGCTGCTCAGCCCAACCTTCGTTAGAGAGCGGGAAGAGAGCGATGTACTTCTGTGTCTGTATGCGTGCGAGCTGGTCTTCCTTGCTTGCAGCGTCGTCCCACTTCACACCGAGATGGTTGACAGCCTTGCAGTTGTTGGCAGAGTTGCCCGGGTCTACATAGTCAGCCTGGCCGGTTGTACCGTTGATGTAAGCGTCGATGTCGGCTTCGCTGATGTTCTCGATGCCAGCAAACGATCCCTTATATGCCAGTTCGTTCTTGATAGAGAGGCGGATGCCCTTCTCGTAGAGAGCCTTGACGCTCTCAGAGCCGATGCCCCAGCGCAACTTAGCCTCAGCAAGGAGGAAGTAAGACTCGGCAGCCTTGAAGATAGGCAGCGGAACGTTGTAAGCGCCAACCCACTGCGACATCTTGTGGCCATACCAGCCGTCAGAACCCTTCTGTGCCATGCCGCTTGCGTAGCGTATGCCACAATATACAGAGCCCTTAGCAGTTGTCACGCCCTTCTCGTTGGTGATGTCAGCATCATTCTTAGTCATGTAGAGAGGCAGACGCGGGTCGTTCATGCCCACCATCAGTGTCACGAGGTTGGCGTTCATACCGCAGTCGAGCCATTCGAACATACGCTTCAGCTCATTGCTCTGGTCCTTAACCACGATGTCCTTGCCCGAAACGGCGAGGGTGTTGGCAGCGGCAGCTGTAGCAATCGCCTTGAGGTCGTAGCCATCGGCTGCCATCTCGCTCTCGCGCTTTGACAAGCGGAGAGCGATGCGCAGCTTCATTGTGTTGGCTATCTGAACCCACACGGCAGGGTCGCCCCCGCCCCAAGTGTCGTATGTTGCAAGTGAAGTTTTCTCTACATTGTCCATCTTCTGCAATCCGTCAATCGCCTTGTCAAGGTCGTCGAGCATATACTCATAGAGCTTCTGCTGGCTGTCGAAACGATAGCTCGACTCGCTCTCGGCGTTGATGATTGACGAGTAGGCAAGCGGTCCGTAGGCGTCGGTTGCCTGCATAGTGCCTACAGCCTGCACGATGCGCATTGTGCCAGCCAGTCCGTCCAGATTCTGCTTGTCGAGGCTGGCGATATTGCGGCGCGTATTGTTGAAGATGTGCAGATAGTAGTTCTCGTACATACCGCCACTGTGTCCGCGGTTCTCGCCCATATCGCAGTTGGTGAAGTTGCCGTGAGGTGTCTGGAAGTAGCCACCATAGAGGTCGATGGTAAGGTTGGTCCAGAACTGGAACATATTCTGATGAGGCGGATAGCAATAGTTCATTGGCTCGGCACACTGTGCTGAGAATGGCAATATATCAGGATCCACCTGCGTCTTGTTTGTATTCAGATCTTCGAAATCGCCTGTGCATGAGCTTAACATTCCGCCACCCATCACAGCCAGTGCCAGCATTGATGACACCGCGAATATATTTTTCTTTTTCATAATTCCTTAGGTTTTAAACGGTTGTAAAAATAGTCTTTTACTCGCTCAATGATTAGAAGTTCAGCTTCAAGTTCAGACCTAAGCTTCTTGAAGAAGGAAGGTTGAAGATGTCAACACCCTGCACACCGTTGCCGGTACCCATAGATACGTCGGGATCGCAAGGAGCATCCTTGTAGAAGAAGAAGAGGTTGCGTGCTATAAGCGCTGCTGTGAGGTTCTTGCCGTTGCCGAAGAGGTTACGGAAGGTGTAGCCGAGGCTCAGCTCACGCATACGGACGTTGGTGCCCTTGTATACGTAGAACTCGTTGGCATACGGACTGTTGAAGTTGGAAGCGCCAACTGTTGTGTACCATGCCTGCGGGTCGAACTCAACACCGTCTACCACTACCTTGCCTGCGTTGCGTGCATCGGCAGAGCGCTGTGAAACGCCCCAACCGTCGAGAGCAGCCTCAGTAGCTGAGAGCACTCTGCCACCGAACTTACCGTCGATGAGGAACGACAGTGTGAAGTCCTTATAATGGAATGTATTGCTCCAACCGAAGTTGACCTTGGCGTTCATGTTGCCTGCATACTTCATCTCGTCGATGTTGTCGCCCATGAGAATTGGTTCGCCCTTGTCGTTCTTGACAGGCTTGCCAGCCTCGTCGCGCTTGATCTGACGAACGTAGAGGTCGCCGTACGAGCCACCCTCGTTGAGCACAACCTTGGCACCTGACCATGAGGCAACAGTAAGACCGTTCTCCAATCCCTCTACGAGCTCCTTAATCTTGTTGTCGTTGTAAGAGATGTTGAAGTTGGTAGACCATGCAAAGTCGTCGTTGAACTGCTGATGCCAGCCAGCTGAGAACTCGAATCCCTGGTTCTGTACGTTACCGGCATTGACGTAACGGTTGCGCAGACCGCTCTCATAAGGAGCCGATACTGAGAAGAACTGGTTCTTGGTGTTGGTCTTATAGTATGTGAAAGAGAGGTCGAGGCGGTTGTTGAAGAATGTACCGTCGAAACCGAATTCGAGAGAGTGGGTCTTCTCAGGCTTCAATGTGCGGAACGGAGCCTTGTCGGGAGCCGTCACTGCGCCAGCAGAGCCGAGAGTGTAGCGAAGGTTAGACATGTAGATAGGCACGTCGTTACCTACGATAGAATAGCTGCCACGGAACTTGAAGAGGTTCACCTGCTCGCCCATAGGCATGAGCTTGTTGAGCAGCACGCTGGCGCCTACTGACGGATAGAAGAATGAACAGCCGTCGGTGAATGCAAGAGCCGACGACCAGTCGTTACGTGCAGAGAGGTCGAGGAACACTGCCTCCTTGAAGCCTACCTGAGCTGTTGCGAATACAGCGTTGAGGCGCTTCTCGGTGTTCAATGCGTCGGTAGTAGACATATTGCCATAGTAGTTGTTCGGAGTGAAGATGTTAGGATAGTAGATGTTGCCGTCGCCCGGACCTTTATACTTGTTGCCTTCGCCCCAGAGGTCTACGTGAGAAGTCTTGGTCTTTGTGAAGCTTGAGCCTGCTGTAGCTGTGAGTGCCCAGTCGCCCCATGTGTGGTTGTAGTTGACGAGAACGTCGCCATAGAGCTGGTCGCTGAAGTAGCGATTGTCCTTCATGCGTCCCATCGGATAGAGGTCGCCTACAGACGAAGCGTAAGCATTGTGTATGAAGTGGTCCTCGCCACGCTCGTAGCGCATACGTCCCTGAATGTTGAGGTCGGGAGTGATGTCCCACTTGATAGAGCCGCCAAACTCGTAGCGGTTGCGCTCAGAGATAGGTGTCTGACGGTTGAGCATCCAATACGGGTTGCCAAACTGCTGCTGCTTGGTGTTAGTCCAGTTCTGGATGTTGCATCCACGCTCAGCGTCATAAATCTCGAAGTTGTCCTTATAGTAGTTCCAGTCGGTGCCGCGCGGTACGAGGTAAGCGCCTGTGAGCGGGTTCCACAGATAGCCGGCAGCAGCCTGGTTCTTAGAGTACTGGTTGCTGTACTTGGCAGAAAAGTCGACATGTATGGTTTCGAGCACCTTGAAGTCAACCTTCGAGTTGAGGTTGTGGCTGCGGTATGTATTCTCGGGAGTCATGCCCTGAGAGTAGACGTTGCCGTAAGAGAAATATGACTTGAAGTTGTCGTTGCCACCTGCAAGCGAGATAGAATTGTTGGTGGTGAATCCTGTGCGGAAGAATTCCTCAGCATAGTTCTTCGAAGCGGTAGAGAGCTTGTCGCCCCATGACAATGTGCCGTCAGCACCGCCGCCATAAGTGGTCTGGAACTCAGGCAATACCATCGGGGCCTCCATTGTGGTGTTGCTTGATACGTTGACGCTCACCTTGCCAGCCATAGCCGACTTGGTGGTAATCATGATGGCACCGTTGGCAGCCACTGCACCGTAAAGAGCAGAAGCGGCAGCACCCTTCAGAAGGGTGATAGAAGCGATGTCGTCAGGGTTGATGGTCGACATAACGTCGCCACCGTCGCGCTCGCCACCGTAGTCGCTTGCCACCTGTGAAGAAGTGGTATTGGTCATTGTCGGCACACCGTCGACAACGATAAGCGGCTGGTTGCTACCCGAGATTGACTTGTTGCCACGGAACAGAATCTTTGAAGAGCCGCCTGCACCGGTAGAGTTAGGCGTAATCTGCAGACCAGCGCTCTTGCCCTGCAGCGAGTTGATCATATTGATTGACTTGATGTCGTTGACATCCTTGCCGCCTACGGTCTGTGCCGAGTAGGTAAGGGTCTCCGACTGTCGCTTGATACCCATGGCAGTAACTACTACTTCGCCAAGGCTCTCAGCGTTAGGAACAAGAAGCACATTGATGATTTTGCGATTGCCAACCGTCTCCTCAGCATCCTTCATACCGACATATTTGAACACCAATATGTCGTTAGGAGCGGTTTGGATGGTGTAGTTGCCGTTCAGGTCAGTCATGGTTGCATTCTTCGTGCCTTTGACAGACACGCTTACTCCAACAAGGGGGTCGCCCATTTCTTTGTCTTTAACGAGACCAGAAACTGTATGCGTCTGTGCATACGCCCCTGTCATTAACATTCCTATCAGGAACATTACGACTGTAAGAAAAAGTTTTTTCTGCATAGTCTTAAGGGTTTGGTTAGTTATTTAGTTTTAAAGTTATGCAAATGATTTTTTCCTATTTTTGGCAAATATACAACTTTTATAAATTAGTTGTTTCCAAAAACAGTAAAATAAAAGTTAAAATGGATGATAGATTTTATGGTAAAGACTATTGTATCGGCTTACAGAACCGTTAATGTACATTCTTGACGACTACAGCCACCGTCTTCAGTCGTACGTAGTTCTCCGACAGATACATAAGTCCGCCGTAGGGGTTGTCGGTGCCGTACGAATTCTTGGCTATGTAGTAGCGGCGACCTTTTTCGTCGTGGGCTATGCCGATGAGACACAGGCAGTGGTCGTCGGTGGTGCGTCGTGTCTCGAAAGCCTTCTGTCGTTGCTGCTGCGTGCAGGGACGCTCGTCGGGCAGTTCAGCCACGCCACGCTCAAAGGAGAAGCCGGGTTCGGTGACATCGCCCTCCCAGCACACGGGATGGCCCGAGCGCAGCGACATCTCTATGCGTCGCATCATCACGTCGATGGGCACATTGTAGAACAGCTCGTCGCTGTAGTTGTCAGACACTTCGATGGCGAATGTCTGGTCGAAGGGGTGGTGTGTGAAACTGGTCAGTGGCGTATACTCGCCATACATATATACACTGTGGGCAAACTGCTGTGGGGTGTATTCAGCCCCGAGCATATACACATTCTTGGGCAGATAGCCAATGCGCTCGTCGAAGAGTCGCTGCACACGCTGCGACAGCTGGCTCAGGTCGGTCGACGTGTTTGACATGGTCTGCACACGCTGAGCCAGGGCATTGTAGTTGAGCGACGGGGCGTTGTACGAGTCGTAAGGCATTATGCCATACTCGCTTATCAGCCTCAGCAGCAGCGGTGCCGTTCCGCGTAGCGTGATGCGGTCGTAGCCTTTCGAGAGGAAGTGCTGGCGTGCCTGCTCGGCAAGCAGATGTCGAGCCACATAGTCGACCGACAGATTGACCGAGTCGCCCATCTGTATATGCTCGCTCTCGATAGTGGCAAGCATGGCGTATGCCCAGCATAGCGGACTTCTGCCCTGATGCTTCACTGGCGTATATCCGAGCAGCGTCTCTGTGGTGAACTGCCGTTTCTTGCCGGCATCAGTGCGCTTGCCCACATTGAAGTCGGTGCATGATGCCAGCAAGAAGGCTGCTATTATTATAATAAATCTCATTTGTCACTATTTCACTTGCGATGTCATCTTTCCCTTCACGCCCTTGGCACCTACGAGGAATGCCTTTGCCGAGCCGAACTTGAGGAACATGTCGAGACGTACTGGCACGTGGTTTTCGTCGTCGGTGACGAAGAATCGCACTATTTCCTTCTCCTTGTGGTTCTCACGCTCTATGTACGACAGTTGCAGACAGCGATACTTGTGCCCGTTGTCAGCCTTGATAGTGGTCTTGCCCTTATATTCAAGCACGGCGTTGATTATCTTCACTCCGTCGGTGATGGGGAAGCTGATGCGGTTGCCCTTCTTCCATCCCTCGGGGTTGAACGAACGTGCGCGGAGGAATATGCTTATCATGTCGAAGGTGCACGCCTCTGGTGTGTGTGTCTTCCACACATGGGTGCCGTCCTTCTTCTGGCGGTGCTGCTTCACGTGTACCTTGCCGTTGGGATAGCTATAGAAAGCCTCGTCGACGGTGTAGCGGTCGGCCTCGCGTGCTCCCTTGCGGAAGTAGAGCGGCTCAAGCTCGGTGGTGTTGTAGCACAGCAGCGTGTCGCGCATGCTGAAGAACTTGTCGGCACTTTCCGACGTGCGTGTGATGAGCGACGATCGATATGCCGACTTGCCATGATACCGGCTCTCTACGGTCGACATCGACGCGTTGCCCACCTTCACCCACACAAACTTCCAGTTGAAGTAGAGGTTGTAAGTGAGAAACTCGCCCGACTTGAAAGCCGTGTTCTTGAACTTGCACTGTGCCTGCGCCGAGCATACGCCCATGACAATCAGGGCTATAGCGAGTATAAGTTTTCTAATTTTCATAAATAAAAGATTTGTTTAAAGTTCTTAGAATGGGTATGGTATACCTAACTGCTGCGCTCTCTTCAGATTGCGTTGCTGCAGTTTCTGTTTCTGTTCTGCCTTCTGCTTCACTATCTTCGACGGCTTCTGCTCGTTGAGCGGTAGGGCGGTAGGATTCCAGTTGAGCGTGACGTCCCACTTAGCCTTACACTCTATCTCCTCGGGATAGTAATACAGAAATTCGGGCTGTCGGTCGGCAGCATAGTTGCCGGTGTCCCAGATGCCGTTGTTGTTGTCGTCGACAAACATACGTGCATAGTAGGTGCCGGGGTTGACGTAGAAGAACTGCGCCGTGCCGTCTATGACGGTAGTGTTCTTGACAGCCGCGTCCTGCTGGTTGAGCAGTTCTACTACGACAGGCTTGTCGGTGAAATGCGGTATGGTGAATATCAGCGAGCTGTACTCGTCGAGCGACTTCACCTTCACGCCCTCCTTTATAGCCGGCGACACCATGCCATATATGTCGACGAAAGCCATCGAGTCGGCCTCAATACTATACTCGGTGTCAGGCTTCCATTCGGCAAGCAGCTCATAGTTGAGCAGCGACGTCACTCCCTCGGCATTGATTGTGTCGCCCTTTATTTTCTGCACCACGGGGCGGAAACGCATCGGCATGGTATACCACAGCGTGTCCTGACGTGCGTAGAGATGTATCTTCGACGTGTCGACCACAGAGAGCGGACGGTCGAAGGCGAAGCCCACGTTGCGATCGGGGTCGAGCGACGAGCCCGACGTGATGCGCGGTGTGAGCAGCTTTGGCTTCATTATCGAGTCGTAAGGCTCGCCACGCTTGCGCTTCTTGTCCTGCTGCTTCTGCCAATTCTCTATCTCCTTGCGCAGGTCCTTCTGCCGGCGTTCGTAAGGCTGCTTTGAGAGTATGGAGAGGGTGTCGGTCTGACTCACAAGGTTGCCGAGCGAGTCGGTGACCATGTATTTCATCTGTATGTTGAGCGTATCCTGATTCACCAGCATCGTGTCGCGCAGCCAGTAGGTAATGGTGTCTCGATGGAGCGAGGGCTGCACGAGGAAAGCGTTGTCGGCATTGAAGTTGAGTCCCTTTATCTCGGGCAACTGCTTGTCGCCGTAGCTGAAGAAAATGCTGAAGTGGTCGGCCTGCTGGCGCTCTGCCTTCAGAAAGTAGCGGTCGGTGAGCGTCTCGGTGAAGGCGCGCAGCACTATGTCGTCGGGCGTGAAGCGGGTGTAGCCCACACGCTGTATGTCCTTGATATGCAGCGAGTCGATCCATGTGGTGTCCTGACGTATGGCGTCGCAGAACGACGGCTTGATGCTGTCGTGGGTGAAGGCTATCTGCTCTGCCTTCTGCGAGAATCGGTAGTCGCCGTCCTGGTCTTGCAGGGCGTAGATGCGATAGTTGCCGGGCGCCACGCCACGTATGATGAACTTTCCGCGCGAGTCGGCACGCGCCACACGCAGCATCGGCTTCTTGATGAAGCACGAGTCTTCCATCTCGCCATACAGTCCGACGAGTATGCCCTTTACTGGCTCAAGATTGTCTGCCTGCACCACGTGTCCCGACACTTCAAGCGTGTCGATGTGGTCGCCGGTAGAGAAGCTGTAGGTGTAATTGCCCAGAGGGTTGCCCTCGTTGTTGTCGCTGATGGCATCGGAGAAGTCGATGGTGTAGGTGGTATTGGCTTTCAGCGAGTCCTTCAGCTCCACCTTTATCTGCTTTCCCGTAGACTTTATCTCGGGCTGCTCCAATTGTGGCGGCGACACCACTACCTTCTCGGTGGCGTTGTCGAGCTTTATGAACTCGTCGAAGTAGATGTGCACCTTCTTTTCCGTCACATTCACACCGCCATCGGCAGGCGATGCGCCTATCACGCGGGGCGGCGTCTCGTCATACCATCCACCGTCGGGGCGACCCATGCGGGCACATGAGGCGAGAAGGAGCAGGAGCATAAGCGAAAACAAAAGCCCGGCATGCCCTGAAAGCCCCACCCCCTTGCCCCTCCCCCGTAGGGAGGGGAGTGATGTGATTGTTCTATATAAAAGATTTTTGAATATGTTCATATATATAATAATGTAAGGATTTGAATGTATTGACCGCTTAAATACCTGAGGCGGGAGTATTCATAATCTCTTCAATATACTGTCGGTTGTTCGACAGGCGCGGTATCTTGTGCTGTCCGCCCAGCTTGCCCTTCGAGCGCAACCAGTCGTCAAACTGTCCGGGGCGTGCCACTACTATCTCCAGATGCTGCAGGGTGATGTCGTGGAATCGCTTAGCCTCGTAGTCGGAGTTGATGTCCTGCAGACTGCGGTCGAGGATGTCGGCAAACTCGTTTATGTCGGCAGGCTGCTTGGCAAACTCTATGAGCCACTGGTGGCGGCACTTGGCGTTCTGGTCCATAAATACAGGTGCAGCCGTGTATTCCTTCACCTCGGCACCCGTCTTCTGGCAAGCGTAAGCCAGTCCCTTCTCGGCGTTGTCCTGGATAAGCTCTTCGCCGAAGGCATTGATGAAGTATTTGGTACGACCGGTAATGACAAACTTATAGGGGCGAACCGATGTGAACTTCACGGTGTCGCCAATCATGTAGCGCCACAGTCCGCACGATGTAGAGATGAGCATGGCGTAGTTCTTGCCTATCTCCACTCCTTCAAGCGGAACGATGTTGGGCGAGTCGCTGTCAAACTCGTCCATAGGCAGAAACTCGTAGAACACGCCGTAGTCGAGCATCAGCAGCATCGACTTGTCGGTGGGGTCGTTCTGTATGCCGAAGAATCCCTCCGATGCGTTGTAGGTCTCCATATAGTGCATCTTGTCGCTGGTGATGATGTGCTCATACTGCGGACGATACGGAGTGAAGGCAATGCCACCATGGAAGAACACCTCCAGATTGGGCCACACCTCGTTGATGTGCTCCTTGCCCGTTATCTCAAGCACGCGCACCAGTACGCTGAGCATCCACGAGGGCACGCCCGAGAGGTTAGTGACATTCTTGTTGAGACACTCGTGGGCTATGCGGTCGCGCTTCACCTCGAAGTCGCTAAGCAGAGCTGTCTGCTTCTTGGGCACACGTATAAGGTTGACGAGCGGATTGATGTTCTCGATGAGGATGGCGCTGAGGTCGCCCACGAGCGAGTCGGAGAGATTGTAGTTGGGCGAGTGTGATCCGCCGAGAATGAGTCCCTTGCCGTCAAACATGCGGCTCTTGGGATTGTTCTGCAAATAGAGTGCCACCACGTCGGTGCCTCCCTGATAGTGTATGCGCTGCAATCCCTCGCTCGATACGGGTATGAACTTGCTCTTGTCGTTGGTGGTGCCCGACGACTTGGCATACCACTTCACGGTGCCAGGCCAAAGGATGCCTGGCTCGCCGTGGCGCATGCGGTCGATGTCGCCCTTCAGCTCTTCGTATGTGTTTACTGGCACGTTGCGCACGAAGTCGTCGTACGAGCGTGTGTTGCCGAAAAGATGGTTTCGGCCGTATTCTGTACCTGCGGCTGTATGCAGCAGATGCTGCAACACGTCGTGCTGCAGTGCCTCCGGTTCGGTGAAATGACGTTCCAGCTTGTGCTGTCGGGGAATGAACGCATTGCGTATGATGCCTGTTAAGCTCATTTGTATATCGTTTGTTCTATATTTTTGTAAATTGCAAAATTACCTAAAACAAGCGAGAGGAGGGGGGTTTTTACTTATTTTAAGAGTAAAAAGGTGAAAAAGTAAAAAGGTAAAAGAGTAAAAGAGTAAAAAAGTAAAAAGATTGCTTGCTATGATTAGACCACATTTTTGAAAAGTCGTCCCGAAAATGTGATGGAAGTTATCGGACATATATATAAATTCCGATAACTTCCATTTGACCACACCACTATTTGCTTTATTCAGTAGTGGCTGGTTTGATGAATATCGAGGCACATATACTTACGGCAAGCACAAGGAGAATGAATACGAGCGAGCTGATGGCTCCAATCTCTATGTATTCGTGTACGAGCATCTTCACACCGATGAACACCAGCAACACGCTCACGCCTACCTTCAGATAGCGGAACTTGTCGGCTATGGCGGCGAGCAGGAAGAAGAGGGCACGCAATCCGAGTATGGCGAAGATGTTGGAGAAGAACACCACGTAGGGGTCGAGTGTCACGGAGAAGACGGCAGGAATGCTGTCGAACGCGAATATCAGGTCGCAGAACTCTATGAAGATTACGGTGAGCACAAGCGGAGTAAGGTGGAAGTGCTTGTTGAGGAATCGCACCACGGGATGGTTCATGGCGTTTATCTCTTCCTTCTTGTTGCGGTCTAAGAACATCTTCACACCGCTATACAGCAGGAACACGCCGAAGACGAGCAATATCCACTCGAAACGGCTGATGAGGGCTGCACCGGCAAAGATGAAGACGAAGCGCAGCACGATGGCTCCCAGAATGCCCCAGTTGAGCGCGTGCTGATACTCCTTCTTGTCGATGCCGAACGATGCGAATATCATCATCATCACGAAGAGGTTGTCTACCGACAGCGTCTTCTCTATCAGATAGCCCGATATATACGATATGGTCATGTAGTGGCGATACTGCTGCAGACTCGCCTCAAAGTCGTCGGGATTGAGCTTCAGATGCGAAGCATAGCGTGTTGAAACCGCCTGTAGGTCGTTGAAGTTCTGTATGCCATGCACCATATCGCCATGAAAATACAGGAATATGGCGAAGGCCAGAGCCAGTACAATCCATACTGCCGTCCATGTGCCGGCTTCCTTGATGGATACAACGTGTGCCTTGCGGTCGATTACAAGCATGTCCAATACTAATATGGCTGCGATAAAAACCACAAAACCAACCAAAAAAAGTAATTCTGTTGTCAACATTTGTTCTATTTGTCTTTCAAATTGTAATATTTTGGGGTGCGAATTTAATCAAAATTATGTTCTTCTCAAAATCTTTTATTGATACTAACCATATTTTTGATTAAATTTGCATATCAAACAAATACCTCTTCCACTACATTGCAATGCAAATATCGTACTGGCAGTAAAAAAGTGTTACAAATAAAAAATTGATTATAGAGAATCGGGAAGCCTTAATTGAAGGGTTTTGTAGAGTAAAACACTCCCCTACTCTTCAATTAAGGCTTCTTTGACGTGCAAATGGACTACATTTGCTATGCAACTGTAGCCGTTTTGAAAGGTAAAAGGACTACAGTTGGAAGGCAAATGTAGTCGTTTTGCAAAAAAATGAAGGGTTTTTACGTTGTCTGTCATTGCGATTTTCGGTTCCGAAAATCATAACACACTGACTAAGAACAAGTTAACTATAACCGCTCAAAACTCACGAATTTCGAGCTAAAGATTTCCTCGTGCATTCAGTTGATAGTTTTGAGCGGTTAGAAATGCAAATATTGTATTGTCTGGCGAGGCTTACAGCCTACATATCCTGCATCGAAAGACCTACAAGTTTCACTTCCTTATACTTGGCAAACTCGCGTCGTATGGTGTCATATTTCTCTTGCAGCACATGTTCCTTATATCTCTCGGGGTTGCGTTTCACCTCAGCCACAAGTGCGGTACGGTCAATGTCGTTGAGCGCTATCACGTCAATCTCATTATTGCCTTGGCGGTCCCAGTAGTTGCCGACGGCTGTGACGCGGTCTTCCTCGGCAATGCGTTGGCGGAAATACTGTTCGAGGACAAGTCCGGTGTAGTCGCAGTAGTCGCGCTTGACGATTTCGAGCAGCAGGTCGTTTCGCTCCATCTCTATGAGGTTTTGGTTGGGCAGAATGAAGCGAAACCAGAAGCGGAAGAAACAATCGTCTATCGACCAGCGTATGTTGCGGTTGCCCTGCTTGCTGAACATAGGCTGCAGACGATTGATATAGTTGTAGTCTTCATGCAGATTCTTGAGATAGGTGCCCGTATTCTTGCCTATGATGTTGTCTATCTGGTTCTGTACAGTCATGCCTCCGGCTATCAGTTGCAGAATGCTCAGATAGTTAGAGTAGTCTCTGCCAAACTCAGCCATAATCAGCTCTGTGCCCTCGCTAAGGAACGGACTGCCCGCTGCTGTCACCCATTCGAGCATGCTGTCCTTGGTAGTGGCACCGGCATCCATAAGCTGACCTATGTATTTTGCCACACCGCCAGTGAGCATATACAGACACAACAAGTCGTCAGGAGTGTATTCCGGATTATGGTCGTGCAGTATCTCTTTCATTACAGCTATGCGGAACGGACGCAGTCTTATCTCGCAATCCTTGCGACCGTAAAGCGGTTCGTCGTCGTTGTCAAAAATCTTGTGCATCATGCTGAATATACTACCGCAGGCTATAAGATTGACATGAGTAGAATTGTGGTAGCGATCCCATATGTCCTGTATATGACTGGGTATGGCAGGGTTTATCTTCAGCAGGTTCTGAAACTCGTCGAGCACAAGGGTGAAGTGGTTGTCACGTCCGTATTGCATCAGTGCCTCAAAGAATTGCGCGAACGTCTCCATACGTCCGTATATCTGCAACCCAATGCTCTCGGCAGCAATTCGCTGAAATTTCTCTACAAGCACGTGCTCATTGTCTTTCGACACATACAGATAGAGCATGCGCTGCTCGTTCTGCGTACGCAGCAGCAGGGCTGTCTTGCCAATACGCCGACGGCCCATCATCACCGTGAAGAGCGACTCTCGTTCGCTCCTCACCCAATTGCGACGCAATATCTCAATTTCTTTCTCTCTGTCGTAGAATTTCATAATGCAAGCGTTTGATTTTAATTTAACCGCCATTAATTTAATGGCCATTACAATAATGCAAAGCTACAAAATAATTAATAAAACTACAAGTTTTTTCAGTGGAGAGTTGATTTTAGTTGAGAATTGAGAATTGAAAGTTGAGAGTTATGATATGCAATAAAAAAGTTAAGAGTTGAAAGTTGAGAGTTAAGAGTTATGATATGCAATATTTCAGTATTCATAACTCTCAACTCTCAACTTTCAACTCTCAACTAAAAATAGCTTTCAACTAAAAATAGCTATTTTTTCTTCTGGTCTTCTTCGATGAAGCGCAGCAGATGTTCCACTGCCTCACTCTCGGGGATTGCCTTCTCCACGCACATTTTCTGCTTGTAGAGCGATATTTTGCCTGGTCCGGCACCTACATATCCGTAGTCGGCATCAGCCATTTCGCCCGGACCGTTGACGATGCAACCCATGATGCCAATCTTCAGACCCTTCATGTGGGCTGTAGCGGCCTTGATCTTGGCTATGGTAGAGCGCAGGTCGTAGAGCGTTCTGCCGCAACCGGGACACGAGATATACTCGGTTTTGGATGTGCGGAGGCGTGCTGCCTGCAGGATGGCAAACGAGGTGTCGGCAATGTCGCGCACGTTGATGTCGCCGTCGTTCATCAGCCAGATACCGTCGCAGAGTCCGTCAATCATCAGCGCTCCCATGTCGGCAGCAGCCTCAAGCTGGAAGTCGGCCTTCTCCTGGGCGCTGTGACGATACATCTGGGCGAAGACAACGGGATTGAAGAGTCCGTTGGTCCACAGTTCGTGGGTCAGTGCACGCTGCTCGCCCAGCTTGTTCTGCTGGTTGCTCACGGCTATCACCACCACTTCGGGATGAGCCTTGAGGCATGCCAGATACTCCTCCGACGGAGCGCCGAGCTGCAACACGAGGAACTTCACGTCGGCCTTGACGCTCGAAATGAACGGTGTGGCGTTGTAGGGGAATATCGGATAGGTGTCCTTAGCACCAGTGTAGGCGTTGAAGTCGACGATATACTTCTGTCCTTCCTTGCGGTTGGCGGGCAGCGAAGAGCCGCAGTAGATGTAGTCGGGAGTGGTGTCGGTGCTGAAATCAACGTCAGCCGGCGCCTGACCGTTGGGCAGCGAGGCAATCACTACGGGCACGTTAGAGCCGCCTATGCCTCCGGCAGCGCGTGTCTTGCGGCGTTCGGGACGCAGCCAGTCGAAGTCGGCCGACGCTGTAGCGGGCACCATGAGGTGGCCTTCGCGCTTGATGATGTAGTCGACAAGGTGGCGTGCCACCGGTATTTCAGCCTCAGGCTCCTCGCTCAGACTCACGCGGATGGTGTCGCCGATGCCATCGGCGAGCAGAGCTCCGATGCCTACGGCACTCTTGATGCGTCCGTCCTCGCCCTCGCCAGCCTCAGTCACGCCGAGGTGGAGCGGATAGTGCATGTCGTTGCGGTCCATCTCGTCGACGAGCAGACGAACGGTGCGCACCATGATGACTGTGTTGGAAGCCTTGATGGAAATCACCACGTTGTCAAACTGCTCCTTCTTGCAGATGCGCAGAAACTCCATGCAGCTCTCTACGATTCCCTCGGGAGTGTCGCCATAGCGCGACATGATGCGGTCGGACAACGATCCGTGGTTGACACCGATGCGCACGGCTGTGTGATGTTCCTTGCAGATATTGAGGAAGGGAACAAAGCGGTCTTCAAGTTTCTTCAGTTCGTCGGCATACTCGGCGTCGGTATATTCTATCTTCTTGAACACACGTGCCGGGTCGACATAGTTGCCGGGATTGACGCGCACCTTCTCGGCATAGAGCGCAGCCACGTCGGCTACGTTGGCGTTGAAGTGTACGTCGGCAACAAGCGGAGTGTTGAAGCCGTCAGCACGCAGCTGGGCGTTGATGTTCTTCAGATTCTCAGCCTCACGACGGCCCTGTGTGGTGAGTCGCACAAGTTCGCCGCCAGCCTTAATTATTTTTTCTGCCTGCTCTACGCATGCCTCAGTGTCGTTGGTGTTGGTAGTGGTCATCGACTGGATGCGTATAGGGGCATCGCCGCCAATCTGCAAGTCGCCCACCTGAACGGGCGACGATGAGCGACGGCGATAGTTGAAGAGGTCTGTCATTTTAACATTTATAATCGTACTTCATTTCAGCCAACTCCTTGTTTGCCTTCTCAATCTTGGCACCGAGTCCGGCCTTGTATACTTCCATCTTGCTTGCCATCTCAGCGTCGCCGAGGGCAATCATCTCGCAGGCGAGGATGGCGGCGTTCATGGCACCGTTCACACCCACTGTGGCAACAGGGATTCCTGGAGGCATCTGTATGATTGAGAACATGGCGTCCAATCCGTCGAGCATACCCTTGATAGGAACACCGATAACGGGCAACGTGGTGTTGGCAGCGATTACTCCAGGCAGTGCAGCAGCCATGCCGGCAGCGGCGATGATGACCTTAATACCACGGTCCTTGGCACCTTTAGCGAAGTTTTCCACTGCAGTAGGTGTGCGGTGGGCTGAGAGTGCGTTAACTTCAAAAGGAACCTGCATGTCGTTCAAGAACTTGCATGCCTTTTCCATAACGGGCAGGTCGCTTGTGCTGCCCATGATGATGCTTACTAATGGAGACATAATGATTAATTATTTAAAAGCCCTACCCCCGACCCCTCCCCCGTAGGGAGGGGAGTAATATGTAGAGTTGGGCTTTGGTTTATTGAATTTATTATTTATACGATTAATATCTATACTTTTGTTTCTTTTGGTCGAACTTTGCAAGTTCAATCAATGGGAAAAAGACGCGATTGGCAAAGCATATCGCTCCCCTCCCTACGGGGGAGGGGCAGGGGGTGGGGCTTATAATCCCAATATCACCGTATACGCCACTACCAATCCCAAGAGGAATCCGTAGCATACCTGGCGCAGCGAGTGCTGTCGCAGAATCATGCGGCTTGTGCCTACCATTCCGCCGAGGATGATGACCACGCAGAGCCAGCCCAATGGATTGAATCCGAATATCAGCGAGAAGGCTTGCAGCGCTCCTGCCACACCACCTATGGCAGCGGTATGGGTGGATATCTTCCACCACACGTTGATAAGGGCGCACAGAATCTGTATGACGAGTGCCGACATGAGTATGTTGCTCATGAAGTGGGGTATGTTGAAGCGGTGCATGACATAGTAGCACACAAAGTAGCTTACGATTGAAAGCAGATAGGGCACCACACGCCGCTCCTTCTTGCCCAGTTCGATGAGTGTCCATCCGTGATAGCCACGATAGAAGTGGATGAGCAGTGTGGGCAAGAGAATGGTGAACATGTAGACAAGGCCGAGCACCGTAAGCTTGTACGGCCACGGCATCAGACTGAGATAGCTGAACGTGAACAGAGCTATCAGTCCGACAAGCGGCAGATAGAATGGCGTGAAAACCATGCTAAGAATGCGAGCTGCGAGAATAATATTCTTTTCTTTCATAATTCCTGAGCCTTACTGGGCATCTTTATGCCTTATTGAGCCTTAGTAAGCCTTCTATAATTATTTTTTCTCAATTAACAAATCATATCACTCCCCTCCCTACGGGGGAGGGGCAGGGGGTGGGGCTTTGCTTTTGCCTTTACCCTTTTCTCAATCTTGCCACTGGCAACCCCAGCTGTTCGCGGTATTTAGCCACGGTGCGTCGTGCTATTGGATAGCCGAGCTTGGCGAGAGCCTTAGTCAGTGCGTCGTCGCTCATGGGCTTCTTCTTGTCTTCCTTGGCAATAAGGTCCTTGAGTGCGAGCTTTATCTTGCGTGTCGACAGCTCCTCGCCATCGTCGGTGGTGTAGCCGTCGGAGAAGAAGAAGCGCAGGGGGAATGTGCCCCAATTGGTCTGCGCATACTTGATGTTGCTGACACGCGAAATGGTGGAAATGTCGAGTCCGGTGCGGTCGGCAATGTTCTTCAGAATCATCGGCTTGAGGTCGGCCTCATCGCCATCCTGGAAGAAACGGCGCTGCCAGTCGATGATGGCCTGCATAGTGATGGTGAGCGTACGGCGGCGCACCTTTATAGCCTCGATGTATCCGCGTGCACGTTCCACCTTCTCCTTGGCGTACAATAATGCTTCTTTTTCACGTCGCGACATCGACGTTTTGTTGTTCTTGTAAGCCTCCATCATCTCGGCAAACGAGGGCGACACCTTCAGTTCGGGTATGTTGCCGCCGTTGAGCGTGAACGTCACGTTGCCGTTGTCGTCGGTGTCGACAATGAAGTCGGGCGTTATCTGCTGCACGTTGCGACCCTCAGTCTCACCGAGCGACGAGCCGGGCTTCGGATTGAGTCGGCGCAACTCAGCCATAACGCGTTCGGCGGTGTCGGTATTGACGCCCAATGCTGAGCGTATCTTGTCGAAATGCTTCTTGGTGAACTCGTCGAAACAGTCGGTTATCACCTTCTGCATCATAGGTTTGAGCGAGTCGTTGGGACGGCGCTTGATTTGCAGCAGCAGACATTCCTGCAATGTGTGGGCACCGATGCCCGCAGGGTCGAAGGTCTGCAGTATGCGCACCACGCGGTCTACGTCGTCGATGGTGCAGTCGATGCCGTGATAGATGGCAAGTTCGTCGGATATCGACTCGCTGTCCTTGCGCAGCAGTCCGTCGCTGTCGAGCGACCCTATGACATACTCCATTATCTCCTCGTCCTTCTCCGACAGCTCCGTCTCGCCCATCTGCTCCTTCAGCTTGTCGTAGAACGACGTTGTGTCGCCATACACCATCTCCTCATAGTCGGCAGAGTCGGCACCCGAGCCGCCCGTATATCCTGCCGTAGGCATGTCGTCGTCGCCTCCGCCGATGCGTTCAAGGGCATCGGTGAGAGCCGAGTCGCGCTCCTCGCGTTCGTTGCGTGCGTCAAAGTCGTCGTTGTCGGAAGCGCCCTCGCCACCCGAAGAGGACTGCGAATCGTCGCCATACGAGGCTGTAGAGTCGTTGCCTTCTACGTGGCCGCCCTCGAAAACGTCTTCAGGCGAAGTGGTTTCGAGAGCCGGATTGTCGTCAAGTTCGGCGTTGACGCTCTGCTCGAGTTCGGTCAAGGGCATCTCAAGCAAGTGCACCTGCAGCATCTGCTGTTGCGACAGACGCTGCACCTGCTGAAGTTTCTGCTCCTGTGTTTGTATGAGTTTCATTTTTTATGACGTAATGATGTGGTGTATAGATGTTGTTGACGGTATCAATCAGTTCAGCTGAAGTAGAGTTTCAGCTTGTCGGCTGCGGCGTGCAGCAGTTCGGGCTGTTCGCTGTAATAGCGCTTCCACACGCGCTTTGCCTCGTCGGCAATGGGCGACTGGTCGGCAGCCTTGCGCTTCAAGATGGGGTCGAAGGTCTGGTATATCTCGAGTATGCGCACTATCTCCTCGGGCTTGAGCGACAGCAGTCGAGCCATGTCGAGCACCTCGGGGGTCTCGCTCACCATGGTGTTGGGCGTAAGTGCGAAGTAGAGTTCGAGGATTATGACGAGCATAACGGGCGTTATGTCCGACGAATTGTCGATAGGACGATAGTCGCGCTCGAACGAGGGAGTGGTCTGCACGCCTTCGTAGAACAGTCCGGAGTCGCCGAACCCAGCCATCTGCTTGAGTCGCTTGATGTCGCGCGCGAGACGTTTGGGGTTGTCGGCATACAGCGCCCAGAGCCTCTGGAGCGACGGAGTGGCGCGTTTTTCGAGTGCGCACATCTGTTCGTATATGGTACGGGGCGGTATGTGTAGCTCTATGCCCAATTCCACAACCGGATGTGAAAATTCGGATTTCACACCAGCAGGCTTCTTCTGATACAACTGTATGAGAAGCAGCCAATAGTCGTCTGACCAAAGAGTATTATTTGCCATAATCGATAAACATTGTTACAAATGCAAAGTTACTGAAAGTCTTGCACAAAATGTAATTCTTACCTCAAAAGTTGAGTTTTTAATAAAATATAAAAAATAGACATATAATAAGGTAACAACAAAAATTTTCTTACTTTTGCGCCCAAATTAAAGAACACAAAGCAAAATCATGCAAGAAAACTTAGTGATTGTCGAGAGCCCCGCTAAGGCAAAGACCATAGAGAAGTTTCTGGGTTCCGACTACAAAGTGATGTCCTCATACGGACACATACGCGACCTTAAAAAGAAGGAAATCAGCATAGACAAGGACACGCTGCAGCCAGCATACGTCATACCTAAGGACAAGGAAGAACTTGTAAAGAAACTGCGTGAGAGCGCAAAGAAGGCACACAAGGTGTGGCTCGCATCCGATGAGGACCGCGAGGGAGAGGCTATTTCGTGGCATCTGTGCGAGGTGTTGGGCCTGGACGAGGCTTCGACCAACCGTATCGTATTCCATGAGATTACAAAGCCTGCTATCCTGGCGGCTATAGAGAATCCACGACACCTTGACATGAACCTTGTAAATGCGCAGCAGGCACGCCGCGTGCTCGACCGCATCGTGGGCTTCAAGCTCTCGCCCGTATTGTGGCGCAAGGTGAAGCCGGCTCTGTCGGCAGGACGTGTGCAGTCAGTAGCCGTCCGACTCATCGTAGAGCGCGAGCGCGAGATACAGCAGTTCAAGAGCGAACCATACTATCGCATCAACGCCATATTCGCCATAACCAACGCCGACGGATCGCAGTCGGAGGTAAAGGCCGAACTCGACAAGCGATTCACCACACACGACGAGGCTCTGGCATTCCTCGACAAGTGCAAGAAGGCTGAGCACAAGGTGGAGAGCGTGAGCAAGAAACCGCTCAAGCGCATGCCGGCGCCTCCGTTCACCACTTCGACACTGCAGCAGGAAGCTGCACGCAAGCTCGGATTCTCGGTGTCGCAGACCATGATGGTGGCACAGCGTCTGTACGAAAACGGTCTTATCACATACATGCGTACCGACAGCGTAAACCTCTCAAGTCTGTGCATCAACGCAGCCAAGGAGGAAATCGTCAAGCTGTATGGCGAGGACTACAGTTCGCCGCGCAACTACCACACCCACTCGAAGGGTGCGCAGGAGGCTCACGAGGCAATACGTCCTACATACATGAGCAATACTACGATAGAGGGCACTGCCCAGGAGCGCCGACTCTACGACCTGATATGGAAGCGCACGGCTGCTTGCCAGATGGCGGAGGCTCAGATTGAGAAGACCACTGTGACCATAGGCATCAGCACCACCGACGAACACTTCATAGCCAACGGCGAGGTTGTCAAGTTTGACGGTTTCCTGAAGGTATACCGCGAGTCGACCGACGACGAGCAGAACGAGCAGCGCGACGAATTCGCGCACAACCTGCCCGTAATCAATGAGGGCGACACTCTGAAGCGCCGCGAGATTACATCTACCGAACGCTACTCGCAGGGCCCCACACGATACACCGAGGCAAGCCTCGTACACAAACTCGAAGAACTGGGCATCGGACGCCCGTCTACATATGCCCCGACCATCTCTACCATACAGCAGCGCGAATATGTTGTAAAGGGCGACAAGAAGGGCGAAGAGCGCCCCTACGTAATCGACACATTGCGCGGACTCATCGTCACACCGACACGCAAGGTGGAGCTTACGGGCAACGAAAAGGGCAAGCTGCTGCCTACCGACATAGGTATCGTGGTGAACGACTTCCTCATGCAGAACTTCCCCAACATCATGGACTATAACTTCACTGCCAAGGTGGAGCAGCAGTTTGACCAGATAGCCGACGGCAAGGAGGAGTGGACCGACATGATGCAGCACTTCGACCGCGAGTTTGAGCCAACCGTTGAGAAGGTGATGAACGCACGCTCGGAGCACAAGGCTGGCGAACGCAAGCTGGGCGACGACCCGAAGAGCGGACACCCGGTGTTCGTAAAGATCGGACGCTACGGACCCGTAGTGCAGATTGGCACTGCCGACGACGACGAGAAGCCGCGCTTTGCACAGCTGCCTACCGACAAGAGCATGGAGACCATCACTCTGGAGGAGGCTCTCGAACTGTTCAAGATGCCACGCACCGTGGGCGAATACGAAGGCAAGACCGTGACTATCGGTGCCGGACGATTCGGACCCTACGTTCTGCACAACAAGATGTACACTTCCATTCCGAAGGACGAGGACCCGATGACCATCACTCTCGACCGCGCCATCGAACTGATTGAAGCCAAGCGCAAGAGTGAAGAAGAACGCCACATGAAGAAATTCGAAGAAGACCCCAACCTCGAAGTGCTCAACGGCAGATATGGTCCATACATCGCCTTCGAAGGCAAGAACTACCGCATCCCACGCGAACTGCACGCCACTGCCGCCGAACTCACCTACGAGCAGTGCATGGACATCGTTAAAAATCCGCCGGCTCCGAAGAAGAGAGCGGCTAAGAAATAACAGAAAAGCCCTACCCCCGGCCCCTCCCCCGTAGGGAAGGGAGTGGTATGTTTAGCATACGATAATCATTAGCATACAAATATATTAACAGTAACCTGTTGGCGGAATTAATTTAGTGCATACTTAATTCTG
>ULWZ01016017.1_pt1 | contig 25591 bp, 20 predicted proteins | sample 1960811 | NCBI WGS metagenome assembly ULWZ01 (sample SAMEA4835825, study PRJEB28245) | human gut metagenome | biome: gut microbiome; material: fecal sample | place: Denmark | collected 2008 | reverse complement strand
AAAATGAGTACCTTTTCTTTTTGCAAAAATTAAAAAATAAAACAATCAGATGGGAATCGAAAGCCCGTTTAGAAAACAGTTCAGCGAACTGTTTTTAGGGCGTAGCGTTGATCCAAGTTAAGCCTAAACGCTTTAGACAAAGACGAGATTTGCAACTTCTGTATCACAAAGTAATCATCCGCTCCACTAAAAGGTACTCGAAAATGAGTACCTTTTCTTTTTGCAAAAATTAAAAAATAAAACAATCAGATGGGAATCGAAAGCCCGTTTAGAAAACAGTTCAGCGAACTGTTTTTAGGGCGTAGCGTTGATCCAAGTTAAGCCTAAACGCTTTAGACAAAGACGAGATCGGCAACTTCTGTATCACAAAGTAATCATCCGCTCCACAAGAAAAGGTACTCAAAACTGAGTACCTTTTCTTTTTACACATTTTACTGCGTTCAAATTTAAACACAACATCAATCAAATCAGAACATTTTTATAAAGCTTACAATTTAATTGCAATGGGAGAACACGATTCTTCCCTACAAAATGACAACTACTTTGTTTCATTTATATATTATTTGACTAAATTAAAATCTTACCAATCAAAACTTTTTCTTCAATTTAGCAAGCTTTTTTTCGGCATCTTTATATCCGCCTTTGACGGCTTTTTCATAGGCTTTTACTGCCTCTTCCCTATTGCCTGTTTTTGCATAATATTCACCCAAAGCGAATGACGCTGACGCTATGCCGTTATCGGCGGCAATTTTATAGTACTCCATTGCAAGTTTCAGATTGCGGGTAACACCTCTGCCGTCCATAAGAATATCTGCAATTTTGGACGCTCCATTCGCACTGCCAAGGTCTGCGGCTTTTTTGTACCACATAGCCGCCTGTTCGGGATTTTTGACACCGTTCACGGAAAATTCAGCCATCCACAATACGGCAGGAAGATAATCGAAATCGGTTGCAAGGGGATTCATTATATTTTTAGCACGGGCAACGGTTTCAACGGTCGGATTTTTCAAAAGCCGTCTTGCCTTCATGTATTCAAGCTCGCACATTTCTTTTCTGTTCTGAACGCTTGTACCGTGCAGAATCGTGTTTACATCGCTTTTAAATTCGCCGTCATTCGATTTTTCAGGGGGCTGATATTTTTTCATTTTATCAAACAAGTTCATGACTCTCCTCCTTATCGTTCAATCCATACTAAGATTATAAATGAAAACTGCGAATTTATAAATCTGTTTGGGCATTATATTCAAAAAGCATATTGATTTTATCCTTAAATTCGATTATAATTTACTTGTAAACATAAAAACCACTTGTTTTTTAAGGAGATAACGATGAATATATTTGACAACATTGCCGCTAATCTTTCATTAAAGTATGAAAATTCGGAATTTTATAAAAACAAACTCATCAAACGATACAAGCCACTCATCACACCGGGTGTAAAGTCACAGGACGAGCTTATCATTTCTCTTGAAAAGCACTTTGACCTTGAACTGACCGACAAGGCTGTTATGAGCAAGACTTTTCTTGAACTCTGCGTTATGGGCAATATTGATTGTGATGAGCCTGATATGATTGATTTTGAGATTTACAGAGTTGTGAGGAACTCAAAGAGCGAGGCACTTTATGCCTGCGAAAAATATGACCTCGACGATGACGACATTTTTATAATCTTTGAGGAGCATAACAACTTCTTTATCAGTAACTCGCAGATTGTCGAAATGCTGCTTATCATCAAAGAGGGTGTTTCTGCCGAGGACTATGAGAATGAAACTCCCGAATTTCTCAACTACATCCGTGTCTGCCGCTACTTCTGCCAGACAAACTTCTTCAAACTCAACAAGGCTGTTACATATGACGAGTTTGATATGATTGACATTCCCGAAGACGAAAGCAATTCTGACGATGCTGATTATTTTGACGAGTCTGATGATGAAGCTGACGATTTCACAGACGCAATTGAGTTTTAAGAATTAACAGAATAAACAGTTTGGGCTGTCACAGAATTCCGCATTCTGCGACAGCCCTTCTTTTATACTCGCATTTAATTTATCAAATTTACTTTTTACGATTAAACTTTTTCACCTTTTCGGAAAGCTCGACAAGTTCTTCTTTTGAAAGTTCGGGAAGGCGCTCAAGATCATCAAGAAACTTTGCACTGCTTTCGTCAGCACGAAGTTTTGTGCTTTCGACATAGTAGCTTGTGATTACGCCCGGAACTACCGCAATGATAAGAATTGAACATATCGAAAGAAAGATTGAAAGCACTCTGCCGACAAGCGTCGTTGCAAGCACATCTCCGAGTCCTATTGTTGTTGCAACGCTGAAACAGTACCATATGCTGTCAAAAAGCCGTGTTATGTTCGGTTCAAAAATCCATATTGCAACACTCACCGCAAAAAACACGATAACATAACTGCACAAAAGCTTAATTGCACCCGTCCGTTTGAGAACAATTTTCAACAGTCTTGTCTTTTTCAAAATACCACCCCATTTGTATAAATTATAACAATTAAAAACACCTCCGTCAAGGCGGTAGATATGCGGTTTTGAGGATAGAAACCTTGAGGGAGTAACTTTTTTGTTATATGACACACTGAGCAGCAAAACCTTTTTAAATATCATTTTTCTTAGCTTTTGCTTGACTGATTTCAATGACATAAAACTCATCTTTGAAGATATTTTCATACACACAAATCTGCATTTTGCAAATTTTCTAATATACTGTGCGAGGTAAGCAGGAGCAAATCACAGTCATTTCCTATTACAGAAAAAAACAACCCCATAATCAACTTCACTTCAGCAGTATGAGTGCTGTTTGTTGTAGCAATTTAATTATTATGTTATAATGTAATCATCTGTTTAAAACCGTAAGCATCTGAAATCGGGAGGAATTTTGTTATGATAAGGATAATGTTTGTGTGCCATGGGATGACTCACGAACGCTTTACAAACCGCAATATTCCTTTGTAAATCTCGGCAAATCACTGTCAGTTGAAAAGTACAAGACTACCAAAAGACTACTTCTCCCCTATTCTATATGGCTGACACAGAAGATGATGGCTACATTGTATGATGTAGGAAAAATACAATCAATTATCATATTAAAAAAATATTTGAGGATGAGGATAGTAAATCGCAGGAAGATGCAGTTATTCGAAAATTTCGAATAACTGATCCTGACGGAAAAGTTACAATACAAATCATTATTCTTTGGAAATGATTATTGCGGTTAGGTTTAAGACCAATTCCGAGTGTGCGGTGAAGTTCCGTAAATGGGTGAATCAGATTGCAAAAAACTATACCATCAAAGGTTGGTTAATAAATGATGAGCGTCTGAAATGTTCAGTAAAAGAAATGCTGAGTCATGAAAAGTACATAGGCATTGAAGTAGTGAATGTGGATGGCGAAGATGGTCAGATTTATAAGTTAAACTATTATCATCAAGCCAATATTTCAAAAGAAACCCTCATCACGGAAAAATGTGGGATAATCAAAAGTAAATATTGAAAAAGAGCATAGGAAGCTCCAAAATTGTAGTTGACAAGACAAACAATTGAGGAGAGAAACCTATGCTCTATTTAGATGATATCAAAGTCGAATTTTAAAGACAAGGATTTAAAGGAACACATATAGGAATCAGCCCTAATAAAGATAAAAGCGTACTGTTTCTGGAGAGCTTAAGGTTAACGCAGACAGTTCGGTGCCCTTATTGTGGAGGCAGTGTATATATTTATGAAAACGGACAAGTCAAACTCAAAGATATCCCAATATGGAGAGGTACTACACACATATGGAACTTCTTTATCCATAGATATCAATGCAACTGTTGCCACGAAACATTTACAGAGGAAATACCTTTCAAATATCCAGGAACACGGATAACATACCGAGCTGCAAACTGGATCAAAGGCTTTTTGCAGCAAAAAATGTCCATCAAAGCAATACAGGAATTGACCGGTATTCACTGGGATACGATTCGCAAAGTACAGCGGGAGATCATGGACGAGGCAATTTGGGAAAGAGAAAAAATGTTAAAAGAGGAAGGCTACAAGCCGAGGATACTTGCTGTTGATGAATTTGCAATCCATAAAGGACACAGTTATGCAACCTGCGTGATGGATTTTGAGCAGGGAGATATCTTATGGGTCGGAAAGGGCAGAGCGATGAAGGATTTTGAAAAATTCTTTGAAGATATGACTTCCGACTCCTTGTCGGCAGTCATCGCGGTAGCGATGGACATGAACGCATCTTACAACAAGCTTGTAACAAAGCATTTGCCCAAAGCACAGATTGTATATGATCGGTTTCATATGCAGTCGCAATTTGGCAGAGATGTTCTCGGCGTTATTCGTCTGGATGAAGCTCGTAGGCATAAAGCCAAAGAAAAAGAAATCCTTGCCGATATCTCGGATGATACCGACAAGGAAACTATGAAATCTCTTAAACAAGAAGCTAAAGCCGAAAAGCAGGAATACAGCCAACTCAAGAAGCTGCGTTGGTCATTGCTCATTAACTCAGATAAACTCTCCGACAGCAAACCGAGCAATTACAATCTATTCTGCAAGATCATCACGACCTTGCTGTTTGTTATGCCATGAAAGAGGAAATGTGCAGACTTTATGAAGTGACAGACTACCAACAAGCAGTCACCGGATGGACAAAATAGTTTCAGGCGGCGAAAGAAAGTGAGATTCCCGCATTGGTACGGTTTGCAGTTCAAAAAGAAAAACGGCTCCCCGGATTAGCTGCCTATGCCATCTATTCAATCAGCACCGGCAAGCTCGAAGGCTTCAACAACAAGATCAAGGTTGCTAAACAAATCGGCTACGGTTACCGTGACGACGACTTTTTCTTCACCTTGATTCGCTATCATTCTATTCCGTCTGTCCGTTCACCATCCCACAAAAAATCGTGATGAACCTATTTTTTTCATTATCGCTAAAACTTTTTTTGAATCCCCGATACAATCGAGGATTTTCGTTGCACAAAAGAACAACACCGACAGGTTTGAGTAATAAACTCCCTGTCGGTGTCGTTTTTATTGCTTTGATAGGTTCTATTTTGGATTATAACAATGATTCATTTACAATGTCCTTTATACCTCAGTACGGGCTGATATAAGAAATACATGTATCATCGTATAAGTCACCGGAATATGTATCAAGAATAGTCATTTTTATGTATGTAGTATTAATAGTTTTTTCGAATGATACTTTTTGTAAGGTACCAGAATCAGAAATATCTTTTGTAACTAAAGAACCGTCAGAAAATTCAAACTGAATTTTCTTCACTCGACTATTATCGTAATACGATGTGGTACTTTTTGCATATCCATTTATTATTTGTATTCCCGATACGCTTTGTAATTCATTGCTTGAAAAAGTAATGTATTCGCCATTACCCCTTCCGGTAACTCCTTCACACCAACATGTACTGTCATTGTACCTGAGATTCTCGGCACCATAACTAAAATCGCCCTCAGGTGACAATGTTGATGATGCTGTAATCGAGTTAAAATACATGGAATTACTATTGACCTTTGTGTAACTTACTGTACTTTCTTCTTCATTCCCCTTTGATACATATAGTATTATCGTTTCACCTTTATTTGTTTCTCTTCCTGAAACCGGGAATTGACTTACTACATAATCTTTTGGAACAGAACGACTTGAATCGTACTTAATGTCACACTTTAATCCGATATTTGTCAGACTGCTCTTTGCATCATTAATATCCAATCCAACAACATCAGGGATAACTATCTGCAACATACCCTGTGTAGTAGATTCGGTTATGGTAGTCGGAACAATAGTAGTGCTTTCAATAGTTGTAGTTTGTGATACAGAATTTCGCGTTATCCCGTTCTCGTTTTTTTCAAGCGCATTATTATATCTGAAGAACACAAAATACACTACACCTGAAATAATCAGCACAAATATCAGAATTAATATTATCCACAACCATTTTTTTGACTTACCTTTTTGAGTTTCTGGATTTTTATCTGAGGCTACTAACCGATTTCCGCATTTTTTGCAAAAATTCATGTCTGCAGCATTTTCTGTTCCGCATTTAGGACATCTCATTTAAATTACTCCTATCAATAATAGTTTCCGACATAACCTTTATATATATACCAATTACCTCTTTCTTTTATCATATAAAGGTCATTTACAGGATAATTAGATTCTCCTAATGAACCCTTTGTTTTTATATCCAACTCAACCTTAACAACTTCAGAAATATCACTTGAATCATAATTATAGGATTGTTCAACATACTTTAAAAACTCCTGATATTTACGGTCAGAAAGCTTATAAGAATCAGTTATATCATAGCTGATGCTCATATCATGACCTGCTACAGATTCATAAGAATCAAGTGTAGCCGAAACATCCTTGGAAATAGACTCCTCTATTTTATTTGAATCCATTCCGTTATAAGCAATATCGCTGGTCATAGATACAAGTGTGTTAATATCATAATTTTTAAAAGCATTGAAGGCTGTATTAACAGCACCTTTGTATCCTGTAAAAGATGATATAATATTAATTGCAATCACGGCAACTATAATAATGGCTACACCTAAAGCGCTCAACTTAACTATCAGTTTTATTTTTTTCTTTTTTTCCGGAGCCATAGTGTTTACTCCGGAAATTTTCACAGGCTTTGATCCTTTCACCTCAGTTTCTCCTGAATATGGAGTTCCGCAATTACCACACACAAGTGCGTCATCATCCATTGGTTTACCGCAATTTCCACAAAACTTAGACATTTGTCATTATCCTCTCTTAATTAATTTTATTTTTGAATTTACGCTTTTTTCTTATAACCACAAATACAATAATTATAAGCGCTATCACAGAAACACCTGAAATTACTATATACCAAATATATGAATAGTCGACTATTTCACCATTACTGTTTGCAACTGCTCTATAAACAACATCATATTTTCCGTCACCGTCTTCATCTACATTCAAAACGGTATGGTCCGATACATTGGCTACTGTATCTATTTCTGTACTTCCGGTAATTCTGATATTCTTAAACTTTCTGAAATCAGTATATTCCCCGTTTTCATCCATAAAGCCAATACTGTAATCCATTCTGCCTCTGCCTGTTCCTTCTATCTTTACATCATAATCATCTCCCTCTTTCAATCTTAAAATTTTCACTTTATCAGATTTCTCGTCGCTTAATTCGTTTTGAGAATCATACTCGCTTGTACTTACGGATGAATTAGTTTCTTCAAATGTCAATGTACCAAATGAAGTTCTCGTGTTCAGTTCATTATCCGATGAATTCAGCGTCTCTCCGTTATATTTAACAGACACTTCAACAGGACAGGCTATACGCACATATATATATTTCTGTCCATTTATCTGGTCAGCTATGTCGCCAAAGAAAAACACCAAACTGTCAGCATCTGAAACCTCATAGTGGCAACCATCATTTGCTATTCTTTCTAACAAACTTTGAGGAGCTGTTTTATCATCAACACTTTCAAAAAATCCAAGTGTATAGATATATACACCTTTTTCTTTCAACTCATTTGCGTATGAAACAAGTTCATCTCCCTCTAAACCTTCGTTAGGTAAACCGTCACTCATAAGAACAATTATTTTCTTTTTAGCCTGACTTTGCTCAAGCATATTGTTGGCAGAACGCAACCCTGCTTCCATATTTGTTGAACCTGATGTATTTAAGTTATTTATTACATTTTCAAGAGAATTTTTACTTTTGGTAAAATTCGACTTAACATCGGCATCATCGCTATAACTCACTATGCCTATGTTTGCATCATTTTCAAGAATTGTATCAACAAATTTATTTGCGGCTTTTTTAGTTTCATCAATCGGTGTTCCGTCCATACTTCCTGAAGTATCTAGCACCAAGACAATATCCCGTTCGGAGGAAGTGTTATTTTGGTTCTTTTCAACGGATTTTTCATCCCATTCACAAATAAATGTTTTATCATCTCCATTTGTTCCGTTTCCAAAATTACCATCATTCCATTTGTAGGCAGATGATTTATGATAAAACATAGCATAATTTTCATTACCACCTTCATTGTTTGGTTCTCCATCGCTCCAATTAGTAAATTTTGGTTGTTCTCCGTTAACTGTCAACCATTCTCCTTCGTTTTTTGAATCTGTCAAACCGAAATATGCGTTATCATATCCTTGTTTTTTCATATAATCATATAGGTAAGCATTTTCATCATTATTTTCTATTATAGAAAGATACCCGCCTAATGATTCACAATAAGATTCTGCATCCTCCCAAGTGTCACAAACATCGGAATAAATATAATAATAATGTCCGTTACATTCAAGTGCATCAGTAGGAATTTTTGTTGAAACATTTTCTGAGTTGTCGTCGTATGAATTATCGTTGTCATCAAAAATATCATTGTCAAATCCGGTAATATTAAAATATATTTTATAACAAGCATTTACCAGTTCTTCAAGATTTTTAGCAAAACTTTCATCATAATTTAAATATCCCTTAAAATCATCATATGTAGTCTTGTTCTTATTCGAAAAAATATTTTTAATTTTATTTGCAACTCCATCAAAAAGTATTGATGAAACAAAACCATATGTATTATCTGTTGCATATCGTTCGTATTCCAGATACTCCATATAACCCTCAATAAGAGCTGAAGCATTTTCTTCCGAACGGTCAGCCTCGTAAGAATCGCGCAATGAACGGACTGAATTTGAAGCATAAGATCCTATGGTATATAATAGCATCAATTTAAAATTATTATCTGACACATCATCGCTGTTGAAAAGCCAATCAAGGCCTGCTGAATAAATATTAAGGCCGTCAATGATAATCTTTAAATCAGAATTTAAATCTTTTAACTTAGAAAAACATTCCTTGACACCAAACTCGACCATTACCTGCTTACTTTCTGAAAAAGCAATGTTTGCATATGACGATTTGTAAACTTTAATCACTTCATCTACCGCATCAACAAAATACTCGTTATCATTTCCCGCTTTCTTCATCTGTTCAAGAAATTTTATTCTTTTTTCATCTGTTTCTTTAATAGCAATAGCTTTAGAAAGATTTTTATAGTATTCAGCAGCTGAATCGGAGATTTTTTCTATATCACCTACAAGTGTATAATACTGGTTAATCTCATTTATAAATCCATACTTATTTGAAAACTCAATAGCATCTGATAACGATTGTTCTTTAATTAGTTTGTCAACATTATCAAGATACTCTGTGTTAGCATAATCAAATACATTTTTTACAATATCCTCTGTAATTTCAAAAGTTTTCTTTTCAAAATTATCACTATACTCATCGCTTTTTACAGAGAAATTAAGATAATCCATTATAATTAATACATATAAATCCTTTTGCCAATTAGCTGTCTTAACCAAGTCTCCGCTTAAAATATTTCTGAGATTTTTCCAAAATCCACTGGTAAATACAAGTAAATCATCACCAATTAAAGCTTCGGATATGTTTTTGTAAGTATATTTATGCATAAGTGCCAATGACATCATAGGAATGCAGTCAGATTTACCATTTTTTCCTATAATGCCATTCATTATACAATCAGCCACATATAGCGTTACATTATCGTACGCAAATGAAGAATTGCCTTGATCATTCATATTCTCAGCAGTTACCGTTATGTTCAAGCTACTTAATATGCAAATAACCAAAAGCAAAGATACAAATGATTTCATTATTCGTTTCAATTAGCCCCCTCCTCTGCTATCAATTTCTGAAGATTCTCAGGATTGAATTCAGACAAAGTTTTAACCTTTATAACCGAACTTTTGGGATTTGTCTGATAAAAAGTATTTGTTTCGTCATCATAGCTCATTAAACTATCAGAGTTAGATATTACCAAACTAAAATTATTTTCATAATTAAAAGATACAGGTTCTGCCATCAATACATCATTTATAAGATATAAATCCCAAATGTCACCGTTAATATCAACATAACAAGATTTGTATACTGGATGTTTTGTTTCAGAAAAGGGCTCAATATCAGTAGATGTCCCGACAAAATCCCCTGTTTGAGAATACTCTGTCATAATAATACAATCAGTAAAACCATAACTTTGAAATGTTTTAAAAGCATCACTCTCTGTCAGTACATTTGAAGAATCATTCAAATTTGTTTCTGATAATATTTCTGAATATTTGTTGTAATAAGCTTTTGCACTTATCTTATTTCCTTCTGAACTATTTGAAACGATATTATAATTCAAATATTCATAAACAGAAATTTCTCCATAATTATTCGTAATTCCAAAGCTGTAAAAAATATTGGATACAAACGGTATTTCGACCACATTAAAATATACTAACGCCCCGGTTATGGCGCTCAACAAAATAGCAGCAGCTAAAAGAATTATCACGAATTTAATTATAAACCACTTAATTTTCTGACCTGTTGATCGCATTACCTTTCTCGTTACTTTTTCTGCCTTTGCCTCAGCTTTTTGATTATATTTATCCGCAACAGTTTTAACCTTATTTTCGGTCTTTACCATTATTTTTGCCGCGGATTTTTCTGACTTTTTTTCGGCTTTTTGATTAGCTTTGGCAATAATTTTGTCTGTTTTTTGAGTGCATTTCCTTTTTTCTTTTAAAGTCGCTTTCTCCGCCTTTTCTTTAGCCTTTATTTCTTTTTTAGAAATACCCGGTGTTCCGTTTTGTACACCATAATCAACATTTTTGGCAACTTCATCATTACCGCCAAAAGAAATATCAACCATATTTTCATTACTTTCTGCAATTTTATCTGAATCACATTTAGGACAAAAACCATTGTCATTCAATGCAGAACCACACTTACCACAAAATTTAGGCATTTTTCACCCTCCTGTTTTATCATTTTTCTGATTTCTTAAATCAAAATAAGGACCATTAATTTGCTTTATTGGAATACCAACTTTATTTTTCTTCCACTCAATCTCTGTGTAACCGTATATATTTTTAAATTGAGATAAAGCCGAATCATATATCATACCTGACTTTTTTGCTTTTTCCTTTTTGTCCCCTATTTTATACGAACCCGTAAAATAAACACAATTATCATAAGCGGATATTTTATATACATAATCTTCTGTTGTCAAAATTTCATTTTCATCTCTGTTATCGAGATAGATTTTATTTATAGTTATAGAATCAGCACTGCTCTGCCCATATTCACCTATAATATAGTACAATATGTTATTTTCTACGTCTATCGTATAATTGTAAGCCCCGCTTTCAGTTAAATATTCAAAATCAGAACCATCGATCTTAATTCTGCAAACTCTGCTTTTTCCTTCTTTTCTATAATCAATAAAATAGAGATAATCATCATATACACTCATATCACCGCAAAGATTATTACAAATGGCAGCATTGGCATATGTATATGAACCATAACATTCATAAAAATCGTCCAAAAGCTTTACCTTATTGCTGCCATCGCACTTCATTTTATATATTCCCGCTTCGTTACGATCAATTGTATATCGATTGTTTTCTTTATCTCTGGAAAAATGATAACCGTTATTATAAAAATAAATCAAATCATTTTTTATTGTATAATCAGAAACTATTTCATCCTCAATTAATTCTAATGCAGAGCCATTTTTGCTAATTTTCCCTATGCGATAAAAATAATTATAATTACCAGACAAAATAATCGAGGGTACATAATTGAAATATATATAATCTCCGTAGGAATGCAAATTTATCAGTTTCCCTGCGTAAATATCAATTCCACCTTTTTGTTCATCATATAAAACACTTTGTTTAAAAACATCTTTATCCAATAATTCCTCTCGTACTAATTCGTCTTTATTCTTAAATGTAAATTTATAAAGTATGCCTACACCACCATCCTCAATTATTGCAAAAATATTTGTACCATCATAAGTAAAAGAGTTTTCATTCAAGCTTACGATTTTAAGATCAGTATCATTTTGGTCATTTTCATCTATATATTTTACGGGTATAACCGAATCATCGTTTTCAATTCTGACCAAGCACGCTCCACCAGCATAATAACTGTTTCCATTATTCTTGAAAAATAACTTTTGGTTAGTTGATTCACAAAATGATTTCTCTCCACCTGAAGCAGATAAAGCCGAAAAGTCAATTATTTTAAAACAAACGAATCCGCAGATTGCAAGAGCCAAAGCGGTAATCATAACAAATAGTAACAGCTTACGCTTGTTTTTGACTACCTTGTTTTTTTCTTTTACTACATGATTATCAATACAAACAGAACATTTTCCGTTTGCATCCAGCAAAGAACCGCATCTACCACAAAATTTAGACATTTATATTTCTCCGTTCATAATACAAATTAATATACATCAATCAAGTTCATAGTACTTAAAATTACCATCTATAAATACTCCGTCAACAAAACAATATCTGATGGTTTCAATATTCACATACTCGCTACCGTCTATTTCACACGGAGTACTACCGTTTTCTGTCACTTTTCCAACTTCTACGAGATTGGAATTAACGCTTGGATTACCCAAAAAGCCCACATAGTAAACATCATTCGAATTTACCAAATCAATTGGGAATGACATAAATGTAAAATCTTTACTGTCAATCTGCGCTTTTTTACCGTTTTCGAGATTATATATATAGTACTTTTTATTACTCAAATCGACGGAATCAGTATATATTACAGTATTTTCACCAACAATAGTAGCCGGCAAAGTAGCGTCAGGAACTTTATTTGAGTTCTTAACTGTTCCATTTTTATCTATCGTATAAATATACTGATCATAGAATTTACTTTTATTGGATTTGGCATCATATTTATACTTGAATGAAATAAAATGCAGCTTATCATCGGCTAAAACACTGCCATTCAGTGTACTTTCCGTGGCAACCTGAGTGATTTTTTCTGTATCAAGGTCCATAGCATTTACGGTATTATTTTTAATTAATTCTACATTCTGCGACACAATGTCTGTAGAATAATAAATTTTATTACCTAAGCGGTACGCATTTTCTGCTCCTGCAAGTTCACTTTTAGATTTGCTTTTAGTATCATACTTCTGTAAAGTACCGTTTTCAAAAGCCTGATCAACATAATAAATGCAACCCTTGTAATAGCCAACAAAAAATATTTCGTGATCTGCACTGAACACTTTTTCCAAATTACTTCCGTCAATATTTACTGAATAAATATCATCCTGATAATATATCTGACTACCGTTTCCGTTTGTTAAATACATTTCGTTTTTATTACCATCTGCATCACATGTATTTGTAACAGAGAAATAAACTGTATTTCCGTCAGACATAAGGTGACCTGAATTTGTCTGATCAACTATTTTTTTACCACTTTCAAACATTGTATTTTTGTAATAAATAGCGTTGCCGTCAGAGCAGATGTACTTATCGTCTGCCATAACAAGGTAATTATTGGCCACATAATCGTGTTTGTTTGCAGATACAGATAACTTGGTTTCGGAATTGCCGATAATTAACGGATACACTTCTTTATCGTCTTCATCATCGGCTTTTTCGTAATAAGTCTGAAAATATTCATACTGGGTTTCACCAAGAAGATTTTTTGCATTTTCAAATGACTGACCGATTGTCTTTGAAGTCATCAAACTCTTAACAATATTCTCCATAAACAATGGACCGTAACCTTTTATGGTATATTTTGCCTTGTTTGTTTTATCAGCATTATTTTCTCTGAAAATGTTGACCGAATTATGGAAACCGACTACTGCACCTGCATCGGGAATACTGCTTGCCAGGTCATAATCAATTTCTTCATTTTCACCGAAAGCTAAACAGCTGTCAATCAATACTATGGAATTCTTAAGACTACCGTCTCCGTAATATGTTGAAAAGAAATTTGGAGAAATGCAATAAACCGTTCCGTCAACATAGTTTCTACGAATAATATTGTGCTGGTTCAAATCAAATTTGTAACTCTTGTCTTTTTCTTTCGTACATTCCTCATATGTACAAATTATAGAATATGTATTAAACGGACTTTTTACCCTGTCTCCGTGTGCGGCAATTAAAACAAGCTGTTTTCCTGAAAGTTGCGTCTTGTACTGCTCTACTGTTGGGTTAACAGCTAAATCTGTTTTCATTCCATCAGATGTCCATTTGTTCTGATAGTCTTTGTAGAAATCAAGTATTGCGTCATTATCTTTATACCAATCGTACATAATGACAGCATTCACATTATCTCCGCTGTTTTCGGTCTTTTCTTTGCTTGTTTTATTTTTTATATTTGAAGTTGTCAATGTGTTTTTCACAGAAGTATCAGCCACACCGCCGTTAATCATTCCGTTACTGTTGTCATTCATTTCAACACTTACGCATCCTATACAACCGTTTGAGTATAAATAGGAGTATATTTTTGAGCCTTCGTCAAATTTAATCGAATCCTGTAAAATTAACGAACCGTTTTCTTCTGAAGATAATTTTTTCAGAAGTTTTTCAACTTCTTTCGCTCTTTGTTCAATTGACTTATTCTTAAAATTCTTATCACTTAACAATGTCTGTATTTCTTTGTCAGCATTATCCATTGCTGATAGCTCATCATCACTCCAATCATCTTTTACTTGTATTTCAATGGTATTTGACACATAATATCTTAATCCATCTTTTAATACTGCATGGTATTTTAATGTTTTATTTGTATTTTCTTTGATATTTGCAGACGCAACAAAAAAATTTTCTTTATTATCCTTGTCGTTATCTGAAAAATCAGATAAATGTGTATCGGGATTTTCGCAGTATAATTCCAAAGATGAAAATTTGATTTCCGGCTCACAATAAAAATTAACGACATTTTCTTTATCATCAGAAGTGAAAACAAAAGCTTTGTCAGATTCAATATTGAACAATCCGGATGATTTTATTCCTAATGATTCACTTATCTGAGTTGGAATTACATCAAAATAATCCAACGAAAAAAAAGCTATTGCTGCTACAAACACTACTGCAACAACTATTATAGAAATTCTGACTATTGACTTATGTTTTGCCTTTTTTCTATTTTTATTAATTTCTTTCTGAATAATTGTTTCCTTATCACATTGCGGACAAAATCCTGTAATCTCATCAAGTTTCGAACCGCATTTTCCGCAAAATTTTGACATTTTTCAACTCTCCCATACACAAAAATTTATAAAAGGGGATAGTGCATACCATCCCCCTTCTAAGTAATTACATATACTTATTTATTAAATTGTCAATCATAGGTATAACAATTGTTCCCTGATTAAGTGATTTAAGTCCTAATATAATAAACAATACGGCTTTTACAAAATCAAGAGCTCCAATGATAAATCCTACAATTGAGGATATAAACGGAATAGCAAAAGAACCGCCGAATATTTCACAAAAACTGCTTATCAATGTTATAAAATCGGGTATCAGACCAACAATTGATGATACAAGGGCGAAAATAATGTAAAGAACTGCCGCCTTAACGCTTGTTCTTCTGAGCCATTCATTATCTTCGACCAAAAGAACATATCCCACCATGATCATTATCAACAGCAAACCATTAAACAATCCTGAAAAATAGACCGCCGCACCCAATAATCCAACTGATATTCCTAATTTTGTTTTCTGCATTTTAATCTCTCCTTAATTTATTACTTTAATATTAATTTGGTGCCACATTCGGTACAAAAGTCAATACTTTCATCAGCCGTTTCAAAACCGCAGTTTGGACAAGTTTTTGTCTTTTCAAATGTCTGGACAACTTCTTTGGGTGTCGCCAAATCATTACTATCGTTCTGAACATCAATCATTTTAGTTCCGCAGTTATTGCAAAAGAACACTTCTGAATCATTTGAAGTGTATCCGCAATTCGGACACTTTTTATACGACTGAAGTTGTTGTTCACCGCTCTCAACACCTGTTTTTTCTTCATCCTGCGGCATTGGATTACCGCAAGATGTGCAGAAACGCATTCCCTTTTTTACATACTTTCCGCATTTATCACATTTTATTGTATCTTCATCATATGTCTGAACAGGTACTCGTTTAGGCATAGGTGCACCGCACGAGTTACAAAAAGCAGAATTTATGGATACTTCTCCACCACATTTCTCGCATCTGACAACGCCTTTAATTAATTGAACCTGCTCTTTATATTCAACAATTTTCTTTTCTGACTGACGAATAGATTCAAGCATACCTTTGAAATCATCTTCACAATCATTACCGTGCATAGACACATAAAACTTACCTATCTGATAATAGTTATTGTTTATGCTTTTTTCTTCATCAGAAATCATTGAATTGATTTTTGCCACTTCTGCCATATCTTTTGTCTTTTTAACGGCAGATTGTCCTGTTTGTGCAAGTTTTTTTCCTAATTGATCAAATAATGCCATTTTTATTTCCCTACTCCTAATGTAAATTAATAAATCAATGTCAAGTATCCAATAACCAATAATAAGTAAATTATCAGATATTATGACATATATCACCTAATTCAAATTGCTTAACAGAAGAACATATAATACATTCTTACTTATTACTGCCGTTTGGTTCTATGTAACACAATCCATTTTTTGAATTACTATCAGAATTTCCAACAATTTTAAAGGAACACGAAATATTATTATCCTCATTAACAATAAGTAAATTACTTTCTTTGGAATCCCACGAAAACGGTTTTAAGTTATAACGACTTAACCCATAACTGTCAAGATTCTTATTAATACTGTTGAGGGCATCCTTTTCAGATGAAAATTTTCCTTTCTTTTCAGAATATAATCTTGGTTGTGGTGAGTCAGAATCAATTGAAACCTGAGTTACTCCGTTAAAATAAAGACTTTCTCCATTACTTATATCAAAATAACTAATGCTTTCAGCCTCCGGCATAGCACTTATATGATCACATGAAAACTGTATTCCGAAGGGACTGTCATAATCGTTTTCTTTATATCTTTCAATTTCAAAAAATACATTTATATTTCCAAGACTGTCTTCAACAGAATAATACGGTGGATTTGATGTACTGTATATTTCGGAATCATCCTTAAACTCTGACGACCTTATGATAATCGATTTACCGTTAGTATCAGGCACTATTGCAAAGTGATACTCTATTTCTGAATGTTTTGGCAATCTTAAATATGTTATAAAAAGCTTTCTGGATATATCTGAGTTTTTCTTAAAACTGCCATTTCTTGCAATGTAGGAAGCATAATGAAGTTGTATTGTATCGTATGTTTTTGTGTTTTCGTAATCCGAATAATCTTTTTCTACTGTTACAGTAAATATATCATCTACATCGTCATTATTTAAATCCGCTATAATCCAACCCACGAGTATATTTTTAAATTTATCGCAATTAAAATATACCGTTTTGGTTTTTAAATCCGCATTGGATTCTAAACTTATTTTAGAATCCAACATCCGATATTTAGGAACAATTTTGCTTTTCAAATAATCCTCTGCCGATATTTCTCTATCTGCAGCAGTAGTTTCGACGCTCTCTCCACTTATTTTACTTTGGGCATGAGAAACCTCTTTATCTGTACACGCTGTAATAAATACTGCAATGTATGCCGACAGTAAAGCACTTATCAATATCTTTTTTAATAATTCCAACACACTTAATACCTCATAATTTTTTCAGATATCAAATTTTCAAAATAAAAAATATGCAGATATAAACGCTTTTTGCTGTATATGCCAAAGAATCCTAACGTAGTTATTTTGGGTAAATACATCACATTCAACAAAATAATTATACAATAATCTGTATAATTTATCCATGGCAAAAAGTTACATCAAGTCGCCTATTTTTTACATAATTCTGCAAAAACAAATAAAATCTTTCGTTTTTATAGAAATTATGCTATACTGATTGCATAGATTGCATAAGTTTTAAGTGAAACTTTCACAATATGGGCTAATTAGGGGGAATTAAATATGAACATATTGGTTTGTGATGATGATTTTTCAATTGCAAATAGCATTGCGAAATACATAAAAAATAAGTTTAAACACGAAGTATTTGTTTCTATTAACAGAGAAGAGGCTCTGAATGTAATACATTCAGAAAATATTGATTTGTTGATTATTGACATTGTTCTCAAAGATGACAACGGAATTTTTCTTGCGGAAGATATTCAAAAAGATCAATCTAACATAAAAATTATTTTTATAACAGGCTATGGAAATGTGTACTATGAAAATATTTATGAGCATATTACTCCACAGGGATTTCTTGAAAAACCGATTCAGTACAACATTCTGAACTTTTTCATTAAACAGGCTGAAAATGAATATAAGAAAAAAACTGCAAAATTAAAAATTTCCTATGATTTTAAAGAACACCTGATTCCGATTGACAGTATCCTATACATCCAAAGTTCTAAACGAGTTTGTGAAATTATCACCGACGACAAAATCTATCGTTGCTACAAAAAACTTTCTGATTTTCCAAAGGAGTTGCCCGAATATTTCGCAAGATGCCACCAGAGCTATATTGTAAACGCAAATTATATTGCCTCTTATCAATCAGGGCAATTTACTTTGACAAACGGAGCTATTATTCCGATAAGCGATTCTTACGCTAAAGATGCTAAAAATTTATATCTTATGAATTTCGGAGGATAAACAATGTTACTTGTTTTTGCAACTATATTAGACTTAATTACAACTGCTACTTTTCTTCAGTATCCACTGCAACTGCTTACATTAAAAAAGGACAAACCTATTTACAAAATTATAATGGGAATGTTCTTTGTTTTTACCATGGTTATTTCTTTTCTATCCAGAATAAACGAGGAATTTAACGCTAATCCATTTAAACCTATTATCTTATTCGGAGTGATTGCCATAACATTTTTCACTTGTTTCAGCGATAAAATCTCTCAGAAAACAATAGCCTATGTTCTATTTCTTGCTTCAATGTGTATAACAGAGCTTTCGGTTATGGTGTTATTTACTTTTATGGGATTTTCATTGCGTGACGATAAAGTTGCAAATGTACTCAGCAATGTTGTAGCTATTCTTGTTCTTTGGATTTTACTTTTAATATGCAAAAAAATTTTTGATAAAAATCTTAAGCACAAAAATTATTCATCAAGAATGTGGCAATTTGATATTATCATAGTTTCACAGCTTATGTGCAGTTCGGCAATCGCCATTTCCGTATATAACAATAACAACTTTGAACCGACAAGTGCAAATATTATACTTTGGATTTTTGTCCTTGCAACAATCATATGTATGGTTATATGTGACATCGCACTTTACAAAGTTTTGCTTGTAAATTCTGAAAATCACGATTTGAAAGAAGCACTCGAACTTTCTAATTTAAAGAACGAACTCGAACTTGAATACTACAACAAAATGAAAGTAAGTATTGCCGAAACAAGAAAAATGAATCACGATATCAGTAATATGATTACAGTTGTAAAAGCTATGGTCAACGATAACAGTGATAATAATAGCGAGCGAGCAAATGCAATTATCCAAGATTTGGCCGAAACTCTTGAGAACAACAAAATCAGAAAATTCTGTGACAACGAATTGGTCAACATCATTATGATTAACAAATATGACACCATAAAAGCAAATCATATTGAGTTTTCAAGTAACTTGAATGTTCCAAATAACATCAATGTTAAAAACACAGATCTCTGTAGATTGTTTACCAACATAATTGATAATGCAATAGAGTCTTGTGTTAGCTCTAACGATAAAAGCAAAGTATTTATTATTCTTTCATCGCAAATTAAAGATAATAACTTTGTAGTAAAATGCATCAATTACTGCGACCATAATATTACCGATAACATTGATAATTTACAATCCACAAAGCCAAATCATAAAGGACTTGGTATTGAAATCCTAAAAAATATTACCGAATCATATTCAGGCGATTTCACAGTAAGTTGTGAAGATAATACTTTCACTACAATAGCATTGTTAAAAATCTGATTATTACAAACAGCACCCACATCATTACGACATGAGTGCTGTTTTGTTGTGACTAAAAGTTTTTTATGCTATAATAAAATCATCTTTTAACTCCAATAACGATAGCTTAAATTGGTAAATTATAATTCTCTCATTGAGTTATAACAAGTAAAAATCCACTTTGCACCCCCTACTCAAAAGCTATCGTTATACGGTTGATTTTGGAAGTAGTCTGCACCCCCCTAACTGACTACTATTTGACTACTTTTGGAAAATCTAATATGCCACATTTTGCCTTGATTTGCGTGTTTTGAGGGAATATTAAAAGTGATACTCATTCCTGTTATACTCAATTCACCATTGCAAATCACGGCATATTACGGCAAATCGGGAGGAATTTTGTTATGATAAGGATAATGTTTGTGTGCCATGGGAATATTTGTCGGTCACCTATGGCGGAGTTTATATTCAGGGACATGATTAAGAAGGCAGGAATTGCGGACAGGTTTGTTATTGAATCTTCCGCTACAAGTACGGAGGAGATATGGAACGGGATTGGAAATCCTGTTTATCCGCCGGCTAAGCGTGAGCTTGCAAAACACGGAATCGGTTGTAACGGCAAGAGGGCTGTTCAGCTCAAAAAATCCGACTATGACAAGTACGATTATTTCATCTGCATGGACTCTAATAATATCAGAAACACTATGCGAATTTTCGGCGATGACAAAGACGGAAAGGTTTGCAAGATGATGAGCTTTGCAGGTATGAATCGTGATGTATCGGATCCGTGGTACAGCGGTGATTTTGAGCAGGCATACAACGATATTTACAGCGGATGCAAAGGACTTTTTGAAAAATTTAAAGGCAAAGCTTAATTTTGTTGTTAATATGCACAAAGATTTTTGATCGTATATGTGCAAAATCTAAAACGCCTTTAATTGACACAATAAATAAACGATGTTAAAATTGTGACAGGTTGTCATATGACTGCCTGTCACATTTATTTTGGAGGATTTTTTATGATTAAAAACACCTTTTATAATCTTCCCGAAGAAAAGCGTAAGAGAATCACGGACGCAATATTCAATGAATTTGCCGGTTCGTCGGGAGAGAGAGTCAGCATAAACAATATTATAAAGAACGCAAACATTTCGAGAGGCAGTTTTTATCAGTACTTTGACGATAAGGTTGACCTTGTGGAGGTTATGACACGCTCATTTATCAACTTTTCGCTTGAAAAAGCCACAGAGGTTATCTCTCGCACTCACGGCGACATATTTGTAACTTATGATTTGCTTTTTGAAATTCTATGCGAATGTTCAAAGGATGCAAAACAAAGTATCATTATGAAGAATCTCATCAAAAATATAAAGGCAAATGACAGTCTTGTTTCGGAATATTTTATCAACCGTTTCAAGGGCGTTGCAGAGCTTGTCAGCGTTACAAACAATTTTGACAGAAGTAACCTTAAATATACTTCAGATGAAGATGTGAAGTGTCTTTCACAGATTCTCACTCAGGTGCTGAAGAATGCCGTGTTCAATGTTTTTGTAATAGGAAAGCCTTTTGACGAGGTTCACAGGGAGTATCACAGAAAACTTGAAATTATCAAAACAGGTGCAATTGCAGATTAAGTTTAATATTCATGCAACCGGTTGCGGCCGATTTCAACAGAAAATGTAAACCTAAGTTGGTAGAAATTGCATTTAATATGAAATATACTCATAGATAAAAAGCACAAACGAAGGAGTAATCCATGTTATCAAAAATCAGCGTAAAAAAACCGATGACGGTATTGGTTGCGGTTGTACTTGTTCTGGTTCTGGGTATTGTGTCATTTTTTAAGATGACCCCCGACCTTTTACCGAATATGGACTTTCCCTATGCCGTTATCATGACCACCTACGCAGGTCAGACGCCCGAGGCGGTTGAAACAACGGTTTCAAAGCCTCTTGAACAGTCGATGTCGGCAATTGACGGTGTTAAGGAAATCACCTCTACCTCATCGGACAACTATTCACTTTTGATGATTGAATTTGAGGACGGCACAAATATGGACAGCGCAACTGTTGATATGCGTTCAAGCCTTGACACAATCAAAGGCAATTGGCCTGACGGAGTCGGAACACCGTACCTCATCAAAATCAATCCGAACATCCTCCCTGTTGCAATGACGGCAGTTGACTTTGAAGGCAAGTCGCAGACAGAGCTTTCGGATTATGTCACAAACAAACTTTTGAATGAACTTGAAGGCATTGACGGTGTTGCCTCTGTTTCTGACAAGGGCATTGTTACGGAACGGGAAAATGTCGTACTTTCACAGGATAAGCTTGACAAGCTTAATAAGAAGATTTCTGCTGCGCTCGATAATCAATTCGGTGATGCGGAGGACAAAATTGCCAAGGCTAAAAAGGAATTGCAGGATAATATCGGCAAAGCTAAGGACGGTCAGGGTACAATTTCATCATCTATTGAGCAAATCAATTCACAGCAGGAGGCCGTTTCAAAACAGCTTTCTGACGCACAAAACAAAGCCGAGAACGGCAAAACACAGCTTTTGTCGGCAAAGATGCAGTTGCTTGACCGAAAGGCAAGCCTCACTTCAACAAAGACTTTGCTCGAAACCGCTTATCAGGGTTTGCTTGAACTGAAAACTACCTATGATGAACTGACTTCCGAGCAGTCACAGCTTACGCAAAAGCTTGAACAGCTTTCAAAATTCAACGAGCAGTATCAGGAAATTATTCGGAAAATGAACGATGTTCTCCCCGACAGTGAGGATTACAAGGCACTTCAACAGCAGATTGACGAGCTTAACAAGGCGCTTGAGCCTTACGGAATCAAGGCTCCCGATATTACGAAGACAATACAGTCGGTTCAGGAGTCAATCAACAAGAGTGCAGAGGCACTTCAAAATGTTGAAAATTCATTTAAAAAGCTCGGAACTTCGGGAGATAAAATCGACTCTGCATTAAGCGAAATGTCGGATAAAATCTCACAAATCAACTCGGGCATTGCACAGCTTGACAACGCAATTTCGGGACTTGACGATAAATCGGTTTCGGTTGATTCCGCTCTTGCCCTCATTTCACAACAACAGTCAAGTGCAGACTTTAAAATGTCCTCTGCCATGTCAACTCTCACTTCAAAACAGAGTGAACTCAACAGCGCACTTACACAGCTTTCGAGTGCAGAAAAACAGATTGAAACATCCGAAAAAGAACTTGCAGATAAAAAGAAAGAGGCAAAAAGCAAGGCTGATGTGAGCAACACGGTCACACTTGATACCATTTCTTCAATTCTAACGGCACAAAACTTTTCAATGCCGGCAGGCTATGTTACCGATGACGATAACAATAAATTCATGGTTCGTGTCGGCGACAAGGTGAATGATGAAAAAGAGATGAAGTCGCTTGTGCTTTTTGACACAGGAATTGACGGAATAGGAGTTATTCATCTTGAAGATGTTGCAGATGTTTTTGTTGCCGATAATTCCGACGAAACCTTTGCAAGAATCAATGGCAATCCGGGTATTGTTTTGAGCTTTTCAAAGTCAAGCAACACAGCGTCTTCTACCGTTTGCGAAAACATTAACGCAAAGCTTGATTCGCTTTCAAAAGAGGTTGACGGACTTCACTTTACAAACCTTTATAATGAAGGCGACTACATTAATCTTGTAATCAACAATGTATTACAGAACCTTCTTATGGGTGCGGTTCTTGCAATTATCATACTTTTCCTCTTCCTCAGAGATATCAAACCAACGCTCATTGTTGCTTGCTCAATTCCGATAAGCGTTGTGTTTGCAATTGTCCTCATGTATTTCAGCGGTGTAACACTCAATATGATTTCGCTGTCGGGACTTGCGATAGGAGTCGGTATGCTTGTTGACAACTCGGTTGTTGTTATCGAAAATATCTACCGACTGAGAAGTATGGGCGTTTCGCCGATTAAGGCGGCACTTAACGGTGCAAGACAGGTTGCCGGCGCAATTACGGCATCAACTCTCACCACAGTATGCGTGTTCCTGCCGATTGTATTTGTTGAAGGCATCACCCGTCAGCTGTTTGTTGACCTTGCGCTCACGGTTACATATTCACTTCTTGCAAGCCTTATTGTTGCGCTGACGCTTGTTCCGGCCATGGGACAGAGAATGCTCCGCAATATGAAACCTAATTCCGCTCCGAAGGACGGAAAAATCAAGAAGGCATATGAACGCTCACTTCGTTTCGTATTAAAGCACAAAGTTCCTGCAATTCTCGTTGCAGTTGCACTTCTCTTTATAAGTGCAGGTTTTTGTCTGATGAGAGGTTTCAGCTTTATGCCCGATATGAGCAGTACACAGATTCAGGTATCATTGAAGCTTGACGATAACGCAACCTTTGAAGAAACAGTTAAAGAGGGCGAAAAGCTCAACGATTTGCTTTCAAAATATGACCAGTTTGAAACCGTAGGCGTTATGGCGGGCAACTCGTCAAGCCTTATGGGACTTACAGGCGGTTCATCGTCAAATGATGCCGGCTCACTTATGGCATATGCCGTTCTCAAGGATGATTTTACAAAACAGAGCGGTGAGATTTCAAAGAAGATTGAAAAGGATCTTGAAAGCCTTGACGGTGAGGCTGCCGTAAGCGGCGGCACTTCAAGTTCAATGTCAAGCCTTATGGGTGACGGTTCCGTTCAGATTACGCTCTACGGTGACGACCTTGACACACTCAAAAGCACTGCCGAGGATATCGGCAAGACACTTGAAAAGGTTAAAGGCGTTGCATCGGTTGACAACGGCATCGGTGCTGTTTCTCCCGAAATCAAGGTTACTGTTGACAAGTCAAAAGCCGCTGAAAAGGGACTTACCGTTGCACAGGTTTATCAGCAGGTTGCCGCTGCAATTTCAACAGAAAAAAACGCTGCCACTCTTACGAATGATGACGGCAATGATATGAATGTTGTGGTTGTAAAGGACGACAGCGAAACCGTTACTCCGAAAAATCTCCGTGACCTCGACATAACTTATACGGATAAGAGCGGTAACGAAAAGACAGTTAAACTCTCCTCTGTTTCGGATATTTCAAAGTCGGAAACTATGGATAAAATCAGCCGTGAAAATCAAAAGCGTTATCTTACAATCAGCGCCGAAGTCAAGGACGGATACACGCTTACATCTGTTTCAAACAATGTAAAATCCGCAATGAACAATTACAAGCTCCCGAAAAGCTGTTCAATCGACTACGCAGGTACAGACAAAATGACAATGGAGGCAGTTTCACAGCTTATGCTTATGCTTCTGCTCGGCATTATTCTCATCTACCTCATTATGGTTGCACAGTTTCAAAGCCTTAAATCACCGTTCATTATTATGTTTACAATTCCGCTTGCATTCACGGGCGGTTTCCTTGCTCTTTTAATCGCAGGATTTGACATCAGCGTTGTATCACTTGTCGGTTTTGTAATGCTCTGCGGTATCATTGTAAACAACGGTATCGTACTTGTTGACTACATCAACAAACTTCGTATTGACGGCAAAGAAAGAATTGAGTCAATTGTTGAGGCAGGCAAAACCCGTATGCGTCCTATCCTCATAACTGCACTCACAACCGTTCTCGGTCTTGTTGTTATGGCTCTCGGCATAGGCACAGGTGCAGAAATGATGCAGCCTATTGCAA